>Ga0302248_1001319_pt1 | contig 19101 bp, 22 predicted proteins | sample AAG_UR_Leu_MG_FD_193528 | JGI IMG/M metagenome (GOLD analysis project Ga0302248, IMG submission 193528) | Enriched activated sludge microbial communities from anaerobic digester in WTTP, New Holstein, Wisconsin, United States - AAG_UR_Leu | ecosystem: Engineered > Bioreactor > Anaerobic >... | reverse complement strand
TGAACATGCAAGAGAAGTGATTGAAGCATGGCGGATCGATTACAACGAAACCCGGCCTCATAGTACGCTGGGATTTCTCACGCCAAAGGAATTTGCACAAAAAGAAGAAACTATGTTATTGAAAAACTCTAATGCGCAGTGGCACTATAACTGGGGGTAGTCCCCAACTACTCCACAACGAGGAATTGCAGCTTGGTGATTTAAACAAAGAAAACATCGAGACTATTTGGTCAAGATCTCCATACAGAACAAACACTGTTGACGATATTGAAGAGTGCTGCACATGTGAGATAAAACATCTTTGTGGCGCTCCTTGTAGGGCGAGGGCTTATCTTGTAACGGGTAACATTCTTAAAAAAGATCCTCTTTGTCCAGATTTTATCAAACGCAGTCATATAGAAAATATGATCAAATCTTAGTCTTGGTGTCTTCTGTTTTTATGTGGAAGACCTAACATTATTTTTGGGGGTAAAGTCTTTAATCTCAACAATCTCTACGTCAAAAGCATTACCCACTTTATTGATCTGATCTAAAAGTCGCTTATTAACGATTTCATTATTATTAGTAAATTCAGGAAAAGCAACAATGGCTGAGCATTCAACTGGATTAAGGCCTCTTTTTTCAAACCAGGAGTGGACTTTTCTTGTTCTTCTAATAAATTCTCTATAAAGAACAGCTTGAGTAATAGCATGGCGAAAGCCTTGACCACGGCTATTGCCTGACGATTCTTTAAGTTCAACAACATAAGGAGTGTTTCCACACTGCATTAAAGCATCTACATATCTTGGCGAGCCATTTGGTCCCCATAGTGTTGGAAACTGAAAAGGCTGGTCTCCGAGTGCATGTTTTAAAACACCTGACTTGGAGGAAATTTTCAGCTGCCCGGACAAAACTTGGCTTTCAAGAAGATGCTCTCTTTGAAATTGGCTTAGTGCGCCATTTTTTCTTGATTCCGCTATAGCGCGTATAACTGAAGCAACTTTATTGAGTTGAGAATGGATAAAAATACCTTCTTTAAAATTTTCTTTATTTAGAATCTCAAGAAAAACTTTACGAGCTGGTCCGTCGTCATTTTTCCCCCTTCTTCCGACTTTTAACTCACTTTTTTGACAACCTAAATCCATTGAACATACTTCAAGACCACCAACTCGGCCAGACCATTTTTGCCCAGTGGCAGATCTATACCATTTAAAAAGATCATTATTGATTGCCTTTTCAAGTTCTTTTGCAAATTCTGGAATTTCCACTTTTTGACTTAAATATTCCATCCACCGTTCAATTTTTCCTGTGGGAGTTATGTCGAAAGATTTGGTGTTAAAATTAACTTTTTTACCATCAACTTCTATCGCAATATTCATATCTTCAATTTTTATGCTCTTGACCATTAAGGCTACAGCGTTCTCAACTTCGGCTTGTTCGTCTTTGTCTGTGCGCTTACCAAAAATTAGTTTAAGATTTTTCTTTTTGCTTTCAGTTTGCAGATACAGGTGAACAGCATCCACAACCAAGTGTATCTGGTCGTCTTTTTTCATTTCGTTTCCCATGCCTACTATCAGGGTATCATTATCTTCACAGCGGATGACCTTTTCAGAGATGATAAGTTTATTTCTGTCCTGTTCTGCCTTGGGATTTAATCTCTGGCTTTTCAGAAGATCCATTATTGATTCTTGGTTCATAAATTCAGTTTTCAAACTTTGACCTCTCGGAATATTATACGGACCAAATTTCTCCATCGTTCCTAATTTCAACATTCTTAAAAAGCTTTTTATAAGCATTGGGCTCGAAAGAGTGAATAGGAATAAGCCTTTTCGATGATATGGCTTCTGCAAATCTTTTTAAGTCGTCCTCAGGTGCATGTCCTGACGTATGGCAATGAGTTAAAGGGATTTGATGCTTTTTAAGCCAATCGTGGAACCACTGATAACGTGCGTCTTTTAAATATCCGGGCCACAATGAGTAAATAAGAGATGCCTCTTCAAGACAACCCGCTTTTTCCAGCTCTTTTGTCATGGATGGTCGAAAAAGCATTACAGATGAACTGGCTAGATTGGATAACTTTTCTGGGTAAATACGGCAGAAAGCAACCGATTTGGGAAGATCAAAAAGCTCTTGCTTCTTGACCAGGTTGCGTTGGGAGTTAGGAACAAAAACATGAAAATCTGTGAAGCCAGGTTGAGGCAATCTACGATTCTTTATCGCCATTAAGATGCTGGTCGTATAAAGGTCCACGATGAATTTTTTACCTGATTTGCGGCAGGCTTTGTATATGCTTACGAGCCGGTCAATATTCTGGCCGGCAGTCCAAATGAGCGTCATGCCATTGGCTGCTTTGAAATGATTGATGAAGATGGTTTTTATATCATCTTCTGAAAGGTATTTGTTTTCAAATCCTGATCGGCTAAGAGTCGTGCCCTCCATCAGAAGCACATCGACATCTTTTGGCGGGTTTCGTAGTAGCTTTTCGAATAATTTTCCTTTTCTGCCGTGGCTCCGAAAATCACCAGAGTAGAAGACTTTCTTGCCATTGGCTTCTATAAGATAGGCATACGCATCATAAGCAGAATGATCCATCAAGTAGGGAGTTATGGTAAAAGGCCCCAGTATAATCGGTTTTTCATTTTTGATTTCAATTGTTCTTGTAAAACCGGGCGTGTTGGGGAAAAATTGTCTGGTGGCATTAATGATTCGAAGAGCACCTTTGCCAATAACAACTGGCACTTTTTGCCGGACCTTTGCCATAAGGCCATAGTGGTCAATATGTGCATGACTTATAGCTATTCCCAAAAGAGATTCATCTATATTTTCAAGACCGGAAACATCAGGCAATGGCGTTTCGTCGAGTTCTGCGTCCAATGGAAGACCAAGATCCAGTAAAATTCTCTGGCCTTCCGTTTCTATTTCGACACATGATCCGCCAATTTGTTTGGAGCCGCGATGGATGCAGAGATTCATTAATCCTTCTCTTTTTGTATATCTGTTTCTTCAATATTAATATTTAAGTGAAACAATTGTCAATTCATAGATTATGGCTTTATATTATTAAAGCTATAAGAGGAAATCAGTTCTATTCCTGACATCATCTATTCGTTGAGCAGTTTGAAGAAAAAACTATGATGATTGAGAATATATAAATTCAACAAGTGCCCTTTGTCACAAAACTACTCGAAACTCGCTATAATGTAAAATACACGGTGCATAACTAACGCCCGCCGACCTTGACTAATCCAGTCTATCCGCTATAATTCACAGTCGCATTCCGTACCTTAATAAGCTCATACAGATTACCCTTTCCGGCTTAACTGCCCTAAAGTGGCTTAATATGCCCATTAAGAAGTCTATGATAATAAAAAAATTAAAACTGACATGAACACACAATTTTTGTCAGAAGTTGTTTTTCTTTATTATCTTTAGAACTCTTGGCATAACGCAAGGCCATTGGTAATAAGAAAAATATACTTCATCAGGTCAATATCTTCGGAGCATTTTTTTGTTGTTATCAAAGGGCTTTTTTTGTTCTCAATTTTCTAATTCTTCACTTCAAATATATGGATATTATCCACAAGCGGTTTCCCGTGGAAGAGATTTCCATTGACGAACTGCGAGAGAAGGAGGATGACGGGAACGAATCCACCTTCTTCGAACGCAGGCTTGGCCTCTTTTGCGAGATGGACACTGACGCCATCGGCATTAAGATCGATCTTTCGCGGCTCTTCAAAAAAGGCGTCTTTTCCGCCAACGAGAAAAGGGCGATAGTCAAAAAGCTGGCCGACTTACAGTTAAATCCCACCGAAAGAAAGGCGTTTCAGCGCGCCTTGGTTAAATTAAGAAATTTTTACCTAAACAGATGCTTACCCTCGAACAAATGAAAAAACTGCTGGACGATCCGTCCCTTTCTGACGAGCAGATTTTGGAAATCCGCGACCAGCTTTATGCCCTGGCTGAGATCATCTATGAGAAATGGCAGCAGGACAAGAAAGCTGGCAAGCTGCCGGGCAAAAAAGGCCCGGAACTGGACGATTGGTACAGTAGCCAAGAGAGTATTCCTTCGGGTAGATAGGACTACTACCCGTCAATTATTCCCTGCATACGGCACGGCACTTTTAAAGCGATAAAATGGCGTCCTTTAGCGTTTTATGTTGGGGCAAAGGGAGTCTGGGGCTTGTAAGCGGAGCATTACAAATCCCCAGCAAATAGCTTCGGACGCTCCGACATCACGAACCTATTTGCTGGGGCTTCCGCCCACAGACCCCTTGCCCCGTCTTCTTCATTTATGACATCAAAAAGAGACCTGATCAGGTGGTTCATCAAAGAGGTTCATTGGGCGACACCCCGCAACGTAGCCTATTTCATGGAGGGCAGATGCGACAGCGCCATAAGCCGCGTTTATTCGTCGGAACTATCTGAAATGCGGAAAGTAAAAGATAGGACTATCCGCCTCAAGCGGATCAGGAACCAGGACGGCCACTTCGCCTATACGATTCTTTCCAAGACTCTGCCGACTTTCCTGTTCAACCATAATGTCTGCGTTAGAAACATTATCGGAAAGTTTTTACACGGCAGAGGAATGCAGGAAATTTCTTTCGAGAAGCCAGCCGACGCCTCTATCCGGCAATACCGCTTCGAACTGGACAACGGACATATGAGTGAAAGCCAGCTCGAAGAAAAGATAGTTAAGAATTACTCCCGCCTCAACGTCCAACTCATTTTCATAATGCGACACCGCGAGTGCCCGCATCTCGAAGCCGAAAGGCTCAGGAAGGTATTTCAAATTTCAGCCAAGGTATTTCCCCGCCAGCCTAACAAGGTTTTAGGAGCCTGTTATACCAGCTACCTTGAAAACGGAATCGTTTTCAACCGCAAAGGACAGGCGAAGCTGAAACCTTTTAACCATTAATCAAATTATTAGAAAGGAGGTTTTATGTATTCACCAAAAATAAGTGAAGAGGTCATTCCCTATCTTTACCAATGGGCGAAAAGCGAAGGAGTCTCTATGACTGCCTTGGTTAATCGCATAATCAAAAATGAAATTGAAAAAAATCAAAAAAAGGAGAGAACCTATGACGAAAAAGATAAACGAAACCCTCAGTGGGATACTGCAAATATTTAAGTCCGGGCAGATACCCGAAGCTGTTTCCTATGCGGCCTTTCCCTCTTTTGACATTCCCTCGGAGCAATGGAGCTACCTGAACCGGATTATCATGTGGATTCACGGCACGCATGACGCCAGAGGATACCGCCAATGGGAAGAAGCAGGAAGGCACGTCAAAAAAGGCGCAACTGCCTTTCACATTTTCGCCCCCCGTTTGAAAAAGGAAAAGAACGAAAACGGCGACGAAGATTTCAGCTTGTTAGGATATTTGCAAGTTCCGGTCTTCTGCTACGAGGACACAGAAGGCGAACCGCTGAATTACAAGAAAACAAAGATCAACTCATTCCATTTGATTGATAAGGCGCAGGAATGGGGGCTGGATGTCCACGCCGTATCGGGAAACGATATGTTTTGGGGAGCGTACAACGGGAAAGAAATAAAATTGGCTACGCCCGAAGAATCAGTCTTTTTCCACGAGTTATCGCACCATGCCCATAAACTTGTGCTTGGCAAACTCAAAGACGGCCAGGACTGGAAGCAGGAAATTGTGGCTGAATTATCAGCCGAAGCCCTTTCCAGAATTTTTGGGCTTCAGTCAACGACTGGCAATTCCTACAAGTACATTGAGAAATACGCAGTTGAAGCCGGACTGACACCTGTGACGGCTTGTCTGCAAGTTCTAAGTGATACCGAAAAGGTTTTGAAACTGATTTTACAGGAAGACAAGCCGGAAATCGAAATGGCGGGTAAAATGTAATTAAACCTATCTCGGCAGAACCCCAACGCAAAGCTAAGTCATCTTGGTTTACGATGGAGTCCTACCAACCAGCCTGAATTACCATGAGGGCTGAAAGGTGTTTGCTAGTAGCCCCTTTTAACGAATGCGGGCGAAAACTCTTTGGTAGAAATACCGATAGGCCTAGTGCTGAAAAAGACTTTCGCAATGGCAAACATGGAAATCGTGTTTTTTGGCGAAAGAATGACACGCAATCCTAAAGGACCATGGGACTCCTGCCCTCGCAAGAGGGCTGGGAGATACCCATTGAAACGAAGTCATTGCTTCCATGCCGATAGTCTAAGAAATTTTCATATCACAACTTATGGCATCAGGAGGGCAATGGATAAGATTTAGATAAATCCATCCACAGGAGGAAAGCTATGAATTACAAAGAAACCTTAAAGAGCATTGATACCGAGAAAGCCTTAGCTTTGATCGGCATCGAGTTTGAGTCACAGGGAGCCTATGCTAAATTCGCTTGCCCTCAACCGGATTGCGACGGCAACGCCGCCATCAAAGAGTACGGCGATAAGAAGAACCTTTACTACTGCCCGAAGTGCAAATCAAGCGGCCATATAATTTCTCTGGTAATGAAGATGAAAGGCATTGATTGGAACGCCGCCAATGAATTTTTATCGAAAGCTCATCAGAACCACGCCAAGAGGATCACCGAAGAACTCAATATCAACTATGAATTGTTTTTTAACGATTTCATTAAATCAAAAGGTATTGAAGAAGAGATGTGTAGATTGCTTGAAATTGGTGTCCCAAAAGGCAAGACGATGTTAGCCGGAAGCGTCGCCTTTGCGGTCAGGGATTCTAAAGGAATGAAAGTCGCCTATTACGGAATTAAAATGAAAGACGGCAAACCGGTTTTTCATAATACTTTCAATCCCGAATTGTATCTTTACAATTTTTGCAACATTGATTTCAGCGAGCCGGTTTATTTCACAACTGATATGTTCCGTTGTATCTACAACATAGAGAACGGAAGGCAATGCGTCTGTAATTTCGGACTGCCCTATCTTTCTGATGCACAGCTTGAACTCTTGCATCAGGTGGAGCACATTGTTTTGCTTGTCGATGAACCACTCATAAAACCGCTGGCAATTCAGATGGCAGAAAACAAAATGAATTACTTCAGGTTTGAATAAATTAAAACGGGCTATCCTATCGCGGATTAGCCCGTTTCTTTTTTTATAATTATCCACAACACCTCCTTTGCACAAAAATGTATTCCACTTTATAATATAAGTGTCGCCTAAGTTAATAAATACTCCGATTTTTTTATTATCATCGCTGTCCTAAAGGGACAGTCTGCCAACGATGTTAATCTTCGGAGTAACTGACTTGGGCGACCAGACTGTCCTTTTAAGTTGTTAAAAAACAAAAATATGAAAGGAGTAATCTATATTCGGGTCTCCAGCGACGAGCAAGTCAAAGGCACATCCTTAGAAAATCAGGATGAGCTTTGCCGCGCCTATTGTAAAAGCAAAGGTATTGAGGTCGTCGGCATTTATCGAGAGGAAGGAGCTTCAGCCAAAACTGCCCAACGAGCCGAATTTTTAAGAGCCATTGAATTCTGCCGGAAGAACAAAGGCAAGATAGATGCTTTTGTTGTTTATAAAGTAGACCGTTTCGCTCGAAACACCGAAGATCATTTTTATGTCCGCAAAACACTTCTTGATTATGGAGTAACTCTTCACTCCGTAACGGAACCCATCGGCAATAATCCCGCCGAGAAATTCATAGAGACAGTTTTAGCCGGAAGCGCCGAGTTTGACAATGCCATCAGGACGCAAAGATGCATTGATGGCTTGTCTATGAGATTCAATCAGGGCATATACCCTCTCAGGCCGCCTATTGGTTATGAATGCCAGCATGCAAGAAAAAGAGGTGAAAAGAAAACTAAACCAGACAATCCTGATAAAATATTTTTTCCGATAATTCAAAAAGGTCTGAAAGTGTTTGCTACCGGCAACTATACTCAAGCTGACATGATTAAAGTTTTTGACGAACTGGGAATGGAGCAAGCGCGCGGTAAGAAAACTACGCCTCAGTTTATAAGCTACATGTTTATTCATTTTCTGAAATTTTATGCCGGTATTTTGGTAAATCCTTGGACAAATGAAGAGATTAACGGACTGCATGAACCTATGATTACTAAGGAAGAACTTTTCAAGATACAAATAATCTTATCAGGCAAGACTTATAAAGTGAAACATGTCATCAAGAATCCTCACTTCCCTTTGCGAAGGACTATTTATTGCGGTTGCTGCGGCAGACAACTTACCGGAAGCGCTTCGCGCGGCAGAAGCAGCAAGTATTACTATTACCATTGCTATAACAAGAAATGCTCCATGTACGGCAAGGCAATTAATAAAGAGAAGTTGGAAAAAGAATTCATTAATTATCTTAACCGAATCACACCAAATCAAAAATTTCTCAAAGAATTTAAAGCTTCGGTATTGGATTTATGGAATGATAAAGAATCGCTTTTGCAGAATGAAGCGCAGAAGTATGCAAGTCAATTATCAGCTTATGAAGAAAAACGGAAAAGGATTTTTGAAATGCGTGAAGAAGGATTATACACGCCTGAAGAATTCCGCGAGCGTAAGGAAGAAATTGAAAATAAGATTATGGCTACAAAAATATCTTTGAGTGAAACAAGGATTGATCAGTTTGATATTGAAGGCGTGTTATCCTATGCGAATAACTTTATAAGCAATCTTGGAAGATTATGGCTTGATTTAACGCTTTCTCACGAACGGTTCCAAAAAATGGTTTTTCCGGAGGGAATTTCGTATATTCGTGGCAAAGGTTTTGGAACCGCCAAATTGGGGCTTATATATGAGATGAATATGACTTTTGAAAATGAAAAATCCAGTCTAGTGGACTGCGCGCTCACTGGTTGGAACCAGATTATGGCGGAATTACGTGAATGGGAGAAAATAAAGCAGAGTTTTAGCTTTGCTTTAAAGGAAATTCCCTAATCCCGATTTCCATTTTATTATATACTGCCAAAAATAAATGAGCAAGAGGGAGAGCTTTTATCTCCATAGCTGGCGGATAATGGGTAAAAACTACCATCAGCTAACGCTGGTGGTTAACTGGGTTAAAAAAAAGGAGAAGTTGATCTTCTCCTTTTAGGTTAGTGGCCCCCGACTTTAAAACATTAACGGTAGGGTCATGAATTGATCTTGTTGATAAGCTAAACAGATAAGCAGCCGAGCCTTATTAACAAGATTGATTTGTCTTGTTCTCCGGTCATTCTTTTTTACATTTTTACGTGTCTCCAAAATGCTCTGACTTGTATGCAAACAGCAAAACATCAAACCGTAGTAAGTCAACACGTAATGTAAATGTTGCCCATTCCTGTTTTCGTACTCGGCAATTTCCATCCTCAGATTCTTGGCCAGGTCATTATCAACCATGCCCCAGGAAGCTTGTTTGACCATTGGAACAATAATGTTTTCAAAGAGCTCCGTGTAAGGTTGCAAACTGTCCCGAAAAAGATCGGGAACCTTGACTATCGTTTTACTTTCCTTCATGTTCTGACTCCTCCTTTCTTTATTTCGGACAATGATCAATTTGAATGGCAAATGAATCATTGTCCTATTTGAAAAGTGGAGCACTCAATTTTAAATCAAATTATTTAATCGGGGCGGGACTGGAGATAAGTTCAATTAAACGTTGCAATTTCGCAGTCTGTATTTTATCTTCCAGCTTCTGATAATTATCTAAACTTCTTTTATAGAATTTTTGAGCTTTGACTTTACCTTCTTTATCTGTTGCTAAGTATATATCCCCAAGTATTTTACATGATAACGCTATATCACGCGGATTTCCTGCACGAGTGGCCATTTTTTCAGCATCTTCAGCATATTCTGAAGCTTTAGAATAATTTCCGAGCATGAAATAACAGTGAGAAACAAGAATCCGGTCTTGGCTCGTCTCATCTCCGACCCCTGCTCGATCTGTTAACTTAATACATTTTTCCGCCCATCCTATTGCCTGTAGGTAAAATTCTTTTGCCTGTTTCGGCAACTCTTTTTTTATTACTTTTTTTCGTTTAACTATTTCATCTGCCCTTTTTTTATAAATATTGCCGATGTTAAAGTAGGTTGCAGATACACTGTAAAAATCAGACTCGGAACAAGTGAGGACTAAAGAGTTTTCAAAAAAACCGATGGCTTCTTCATATTTACCTTGCAAATCATAAAGTATGCCTAGGCCATTGTGGATTTTACCTAAAAGATCATTGTGCGTCTTGCCTCTGATCAGATTCAAAGCCAGATAATATGTTTTCTCGGCCAGTTTAATATTATTCTTACGATAATAAAGCCAAGCAAGATTATTATAAGTCAAAGCCAAGTTATAATAATCAGCGTGTGTTCCTTTCTTTAAAATCTTTATGGCCAATTGGTATATTTTTAGAGCCTTCCCATAGTCTCCCAACCTTTCATAAGTTCTACCCAACCGGTGCATGGCTACAACCTTTTGATCAACGGTTGCGCTATGATTTAAAGCTTGCTCTAAGCTTCTCGCTGCCCGATTTAATAGACCTTCATTAAAATGGATATCTCCCTGGAGGATAGCTTCTATATATCCATAGAAGTCTTCTTTCTGTTCTTCTGCATAATATACGGCGAGCTTATTCAGTCTTAGGTATTCACTTATTGTTTGAGTATCCACATCGATATTGATTTTTTGTGGGACAATTATCAACCGATATGGACCTTTAATTTTCTGTTGAGCTTCAATTAGGTTCTTGCCTATCCGTTCCATTTTTATCATATGGCGACGGATCTGTTTGCCTACACTCTCAAGGCTGTTTTTTTCCCAGAAAGGCAGATGACGTATCTTTTCTAATTCGACAAACCCGCCTTTGTCCTCAATCTGTTTGGATCGCTGATATGCAAGGTAGACGTAAAGATAAAAGAAGCGCTTTGACAATGGATATCTGAAACCACTACTATCTTCCACGAAGAAATTTATTAGGCTGATTCTTAAAGAACCCTTGTCCAATCTCTATCTCCGGAAATTGTGAATTATTGTGAATCCATCTGATTGAAGTATATTACGTCTTCCCTTAAATTGTCAACCAAGCAAGACATTTGAACACATTTTTAGTTGAAGAAGAAATGTCTTAATCTGCGGAATAAAGGAGGTAAAAAAATCATGGCAGGCAAATCAAAGTTGGAAGAACTAAGAGATGCGGTGTTGGGCAACAGAAGCGGCAAGGAAGCGGAAGTAACTCCCGATGGTCAGGTGGTTCTTAACTCAGGGAGTGATCAGGTTTCGGATAACCCTACGGATCAGAGAGTTTCAGGTCCCAAGGTTTCCAAAATGTCACCTCACACTTTTGGTTGTAACAGTTAACTAGGAGGGTAGCCTGGGGCCGGGTTCACCGGCCGCAGGCTACATCGCGGTGAATTTTTATGTTTGAACGTTGGTATGAAAGATATCCGCTCCGAATATCCGCGGAGAAAATTATCATGCAAGAAAATTATCCACAGTTTGTCCTGAAACTGGATGATCATAAGCAGCTCTTCTGGGATGGCATACTGCAAACTAATTTTGGCACCTTGTACAGGGTGAATATCAATTATCCCCAAGCCTATCCTTGGCAGAAACCCAAATTGGTCATCGCGCATCCTCAAGTCCGGGCAGATGCGCCTCACCGCTTTGTTGACGGGTCTCTGTGTATTTACCCCGATGGCTGGAACTATAAACAGACGACGGCGCCAGCGGCGATACCTTTGATTGCCGGTTGGCTGGCCTTGTATGAAGTATTTTTACGGACTGGCGAAAGGTGGTGAGATAAATGAAGTTCGTTTTGACCCATACGGTTTATCGCTCAATCCTTGACGAATGTATGTCCTTCCCCGATGTCGAAACAGGCGGCATTCTTATTGGCAAAAAAATCACTGATAAGTTCATCATTGCACTTTTTTCCCTCGGTTCCGGAGTGAGTCCGATGAGAACGCGGACTAGGTATTCGCCGGATGTGAAATGGCAGCAGGTATACCTGGAGAAGATGTTTAATCGGTACGGCGTCAATTATGTCGGTTCCTATCACCGTCATCCCGGAAACTATTGCATCCCGAGTGCTCATGATTTTAAGGCTGCTTGCCAGATAGTCAATGATCCAGAATGGAATGTTACAGAGGCCATCTTTCCAATAATCAATCTGATGGGCAAAAAAATCAGCTTCCACCCTTATTATTTTTCCCGGAGCTCAAGAGAGTTTCGGTTAATCGATTGGCAAATCGTATCCCCTAAAGACAAACTTATTAGATGCGTTTTAAAAAAGAGGTATTCATGAATCCCAAAATAATTATACCGCAGGAGCTATTGTTAGAAATTAGATCGTGCAGTGACGGACTTGAAGATTGTTACGGTATTGCCCGCTTTAACGAGGGGTTGATTCAGATTTTAAGCCTTCAGCCGCACGATGATTTGAAAAAGGTTGCTCGAATAAACTCCCAAGGAATCGAACTTGAGGACTATCCATATTCCATACCTTTTGCGGAAATGGAAACAATCCCCGTTAGTGATGAGTTTATATCCCGATCGCAGGGAGTCATCGACACCAGTATTGTTGCCGCTAGGAAAGTGGCTTTTATAGGGCTTGGGTCGGTCGGATCACAGATCGCCTTGCATTTGACCCAATCGGCAATAGGGCGATTTATCCTCCTCGATCCGGATGGGTTCTCAGCCTCCAACTTGGCCCGGCATGCCTGCGATATGAGGGATCTGGGAAGATATAAAACCAAAGCGGTCAAGGATATGATTCTGCGCCGCAACCCTCAGGCAGCAATTCAGACATTTGAAGAAAATTTGCTTGATCTTTCATGGCATGAGCAGATGGAGCGATTACAGGGATCAGATCTAGTCATCTCCACAACCGATTCCACAGCCGCCCAATTTATGGCCAATGAACTTTGTCACAGTCTGCAAATTCCGTCACTCTATGTGGGATGTTATGAGCGGGCATGCGCCGGTGAAATTCTTTTTGTTAAACCAGGCCAGACCGCTTGCTTCAATTGTTTCATGGAGTTCAGGCAATCCTATCTATTGGAGCTCAAGAAAAAAGAACAGCGTATTCCCTATAGCGACGAGCAACCGTCCGAATTGAAAGCGGAGCCCGGATTGGCCATCGACATTGCTTATATTGTGGCCATCGCTTCCGCCTATGCTTTGGCACTACTACTTCCTGATTCTAATAGAAACAGTCTGCTGGACTTAGATCGGAATTTAACACTGGTCCATGCTGGTAGCCTGCCTCAAGACCGGTATAGTGAAATCTTTCACCAGCCTTTTGATTTTTTGCTTGCGCGGGTCAAACGGGACGATGCCTGCCCAATTTGCCAAAAATCTACAGGAGGAACGTATGAGACGTCAACCGACTTTAGCCGAAATCCTGTCTGACGATACAGGCAAAATCCGCGCAGAAGTAGCCGATCTCTTAATGGAGCCTAATAACCAAAGGTTGCGGCCAGTCCAACAAGCCAGGCCACAACCAAGACCCCAGCGGCGGCCATTTAGGATAGGCTGGATAGTCATTGGTTTGGCCATATTGTTGGTTGTTATTATCTCAAAAGCCTTTAACGGTTCAAAGGATCATTACACTGAGATCACGAGAATGCAGACAATGGATAACAGATCTCAATTCCCTGTTGCACCGGCGGCAGAGGTTATGTCCGTAAGGAAAGGTATGGTTATTGGCGATAATGTCAATGTACGATCGCAGCCGAATCTGCAAGGAGAGATCATCAGAAAAGCAAATCGGGATGAAATCTTGAAAGTTATCTCTTTCCGTGACGGGTGGTATGAAGTTGTTCTGTTTAATGAAGGCAGTGGATATGTTTTCGGGGCTTATCTGATCCCTCAGAATTTCGATGTCTATCCTTACCGGGTGGTCGTAACCAATAATCAAACTAAATTGCTAGTGAAAGAGGAAGGTGATCCCACACATTATCTGGCGATTATGCCAGATGGAGAAACGACATGGATGAGAAAAGAAGATGTGGCGATTATTAATAAATAAAACAAAATTTGGGTTGTTGCGGGGGCATGCTTTAGTGATTGCTTCTAACCTGATTTTGAGCTTTTGTGTTTTGCTTTCCCTGAGCGCTCACAAAATTGATGTTCCTTTTCTGACAAAGCCTTCTGCCGAAAGCCATGAGATTGACCATGCGTTGGATCGGCAACAACCACTGGGAAATAATGCAGCTCCAGGTTTTATTTTCTATGACTTGCCCTTGCCGGGTTGGGCCAAGGGATTTATGATTCCCATAGATGGAGCTGAGATTCCGCAAAATGCTGATCTTCTGCCTGGAGCAGCCAGAAGTTACCGGAATGGTCGGCACGAAGGTGTCGATATCTACTGCGCTTACGGAACACCCGTCTTGGCATCTAAAGACGGATATATTCTGAGCGTGGGAGCCGATTATCATGACCTTCCTAAAGTGCTCAGAGATAGGCTCCTGGCAATCACCAAGAATCTTTTCTCGACACCCTCTGAAGTTACCGATGCACTACATGGCCGACGAGTTCTTCTCGACCATGGTATTTTCGATGGCCGATGGGTGGTGACTGTTTACTCCCATCTTTCGGACGTGGAAAAAAATCTAAAACCGGGAACTTTCGTTAAGCAGGGACATATCATCGGTCGAGTTGGTAATTCAGGAACCAGCAAGGCCGGAACCACTAACGATTCACATCTTCATTTTGAAATTCGGGTGAACGACCACAATCTGGGCGAAGGCATGAGCCCCAAAGAGGCTGGGAAACTTTATTCTACCATTATAAATGGAGGAATAAAATGATCTTACAAGAAATTGAGCGTGCGATAATTAAGGTATTAGAATCAGGAATCGCCTTTGGAAAAAACAAAAATGAAGATCATCCTTCTGATGGATTGCTTTTGGGGATGGCCAGTCATCCCCATGATTCAAGAAAATGGGAAAATGTTTTTCTTCCAAACCGGGATCGACTCAAACATCTTTATATTTTAGGCGCTACGGGTTCCGGCAAAACTAAGCTGATTGAAAATCTTATACGCCAGGACATTCTGGCTGGCCGGGGTTTTTGCCTGCTCGATGCTCACGGCGATCTCTGCAACAGTATCATACAGTACCTTGCATACCTCGCCACCATTCAGAATTCTTTTTCGTTTCTGGAAGATCTGAGCAACAAATTAATCCTGATCGAACCGTTCAATCAGCAAAGCGTCGTGGGATTTAATCCACTGGAAACCATGCGCTACTCTTCTTTTTCCCAAGCCGCAGAATTGATAGGCATATTCAAAAAATTTTGGCAGGACGCCTACTGGGGGCCCAGGATGGAGGAGCTGCTGCGCAATACCTTCATCACCTTATCAGAAAACGGTCTGACGCTTCTGGAAGCATCGCGTCTTTTAACCGATTCCTACTTTAGAGAAAAGATGATCGAAGGGTTGAAAAACGAGGTGGCCAGGGATTACTGGGTAAACCGCTATCATGCGCTTTCCGACAAGATGCAGACAGTTTATCGTGAACCGGTTTTAAACCGGATGGCGGTTTTTATCGGTGATCCCGGTGTGCGATTAATGCTCGGGCAAGCAAGGAGCACCATCGATTTTCGGGATATTATGGATAAGGGTAAATGGCTGATCATTAACCTGAGCAAGGGGCAATTGCGAGAGAATGCTCATCTGCTGGGCGCTCTCTTAATTGCAAAGATTAAGTTGGCCGCCATGACCAGAGCCGAACTGCCGGAAAACGAGCGTTTGCCTTTCTACGGATTCATCGATGAATTTCAATGCTATATCGGCGAGGACTTTGAAACCATACTTTCTGAAGCCAGGAAATATGGATTGGGGCTGACTATCGCGCACCAGAATCTGGATCAGATAAATCTTAAACTCAAGACATCTATTTTGGGTAATGTGGGTACACAGATCATTTTTCGTTTAAGCCATCACGACGCTATGCAAATGTCTCAAGAGATGGATCTGAAGGCCAGACCCTTGATTGAAAAACATCTCATCGATTTTAGAGTTTGCCAGGCATATCTCAAACTAAGGGGGCAAAAGCCCAGACTGCTTCGCACGATTCATGTTCCTGAAATGAAGATAAACCAGCAAATAATTCAGATTATCAAGGACACTTCTTTTGCTGACTATACCCGTCCTATAAGAGAGGTGGAAGAGGAGATTGCAAGAAGACAGAATATGTTTCCAACCATTACTGATTCGTCGACTAGGTCACTTCAGACGAGAAGGCCGAGGGTTGTGCAGATTAATGATTTAGCAGAGGGGTGGAATGATTGGTGAGATGATGGACAAAGAAAGAAAAATATTATTTTTGAGAAAAAAGAAGCCCTTGTTTCTCCAGCCCAGGGACGAAGTCATTATGACTTTTGTTGCCGAATTCCGGCTCCTTTCCCGCGAGCAGATTCAGAAGCTACTGGATTTTCCTTGTATTACCCGTATCAACATCCGCTTAAAAAAGCTTTATGACCACGGCTACCTATCCAGACTTTTTCTACCTACCATTACCGGTACCCCCAAAACTCTGTATTATCTGGGTCCCCAAGGAGTCCCTGTCGTATCTGATAACCTAAGCATTGACCCTTTACTCTTGGAAAGAGAACGAAAGCATCTTCAGGACAGAAAGGTGCTCTTTTTAAACCATCAACTTTTTCTTAACGATGTAAGGATAGCATTAACCCTGGCTATCAAAAATAATGCGCAGATGACCTTGGAGCAATGGATCAAGGAAAGGGATTGTTTCATTGAGTTTCAGCATAACCAAGGGAGATTGACGGCTCTGAGACCGGATGGATGCCTGTGTCTCACCTATCAGAACAGACTTTACAGCTTTTTTGTGGAAGCCGATTGCTCAACTATGACCAATGGCCGGTTAAAGTCCAAGGCCAAAGCCTATCTTGCCTATGCCAGATCAGGCCGTTCAGAACAGGACTTTGGCTTTAAATATTTCCGGGTACTCATCATTACCAAGACTGAGGCGCGGCTTTTGAACCTTAAATCAACGATAGAAGAGCTGAACAACAAAATTTTCTATTTTGCCGTAAGAGATGACATTTGCCAAGACTATGTTCTGGGACGAGTCTGGCAACATGCAGGCTGTCAAGGTTTCTTTACCCTGCTGGAGAACTGAAATGCGTTACTGTCCATATTGCAGGCGAATCAATGAAGGCAAACCTCAAATCTGTCACTTTTGCGGACGGACCTGGTATATAAGGCTTTGCCAACGTGGCCATGAAAATCCTTACAATGCCCAATACTGCGGTATCTGCGGCTCGGCAGATTTGACCGAAACTGCCGGTCCGAGGCCATGGTTTTTTATTGCGTTGAAAATAGGTATTTTTATTATAATCGCACTGTCAGTTTATTTCATTTTTACTGCATTATTTAATCTTCAGACCCTTACTTTTGTTGTCATAGCTTGTCTATTAATCTTTGCTTTTCAGTTTGCTTTGTCAATTCTACCCCGGTCAATTAGTAATGGAGTAAGGAAATTATTTAAATGGGGAATGAAGATTGTAGCTAAGGCAGTTGGATGGTTCTTGATGAAGGTGTGGGAAATATTAAAATGATATTTAATATAGTCGGGGGGTACTGCCAAGCAACAATGATCTATAACTTGCTTAATAGATTAACAAAATACTGAGGAGAGAGTAGTGCAACGATTGCACTATCCGTTGCACTACTCTGATTATTCCAATGAATAATTCAGAAGAAGCCATGCTTAAAAAATATCTGGGACGAACGCTAACAGCTGCCGAGCTTGCCAAATTTCTTGGTGTTGACGTTAAAACCATCCGGATGTATTATCCACTATTAGGTGGAATACGCTTGGGTCGCCGGATGTTATTCTTTGAAAAGGAGGTCATAAATGCCATACAAAAAAGGTCAAAAATGGGTAGCCCAAGTGAGAATCAACGGGAAGAGGAAGGAAAAGATCTTCCTGAACAAGCGCGATGCAATAGTGTGGGAAAGCGAGAGCCGGTCAAATCCAGAGGAGATATGGCCAGAGAAGACAAACACGGTATCCTTGTTTGATTGGTCGCAGGCATATCTGGACTATGCCAAAGCGCAGTTTGCACAAGTAACCTATGATGAAAAGAAGGCTGTGTTTAAGAGGTTGCTGACGGAGATAGACCCTGCGCTTCCGGTTTCTGAATTAACGCTTGGTCACTTTCAGGCATATGTAACGAAACAGAAATTGGAGCGGTCAGGTTATGCAGCAAACAAAGATCGGAAGAATCTGGTGGCTGCTTGGAACTGGGGCAATGAATACATGAACCCCAAACTTCCGAAGCCTAATCCCTGTCAGATTAAAAAAATGCCGGAGGTCAGAAGTCCGAGGTACGTCCCTCCGGAAGAAGATTTCTGGAAGGTGTATAATCTGACGACGGGACAGGATAGGGTCATGCTTCAGGCTTTCCTTCATCTGGCGGCAAGAAGAAGTGAGGTTTTTAAACTGTCATTGGATGATTTAGATTTCAATGCCGAAAAGGTGCAATTAGGCACCCGTAAACGACACGGTGGTGATTTTGAGTATGATTGGTTACCTATGACAAAGATGTTAAAAGAATCTCTTGAGCGGTGGATAGAAAAGAGGCCCATTAAAGATGCTAAACATGTGTTCCTGTGTTTAGAAGAAAAAAACTTTTGTAAGGAAGTATATGGGAAACCTTTTAAACATAGGCAGCATTTTATGAGGAATCTATGTGAACGGGCTAAAGTGAAGCCTTTTGGCTTTCACGCAATCCGGCATCTGACGGCATCGGTTCTATATAAGTTGGGTTGTACCGTTGCCGAGATTCAAGCTGTTTTGAGACATCAGAGCGCCACGACCACAGCAAAATACATCAAGTCGTTGGGCATTGAAAGCGTTCGTCCGGCGTTGGAAGCTTTATCCCAGCAAAAAAGGAATGTTCTACATTTCAGACCACGGGAACCAAGAGAAATAAAAAATGATTCAGAAAAAGCCGTCTCAGGAGCCGTCAACTCCTAAAATGGCAGCGTCAAATTTGAGAGGTAATTACTAACTATTTATTATCACGTTGGATTTCTGGTAGTCCCACGGGGAGTTGAACCCCGGTTTCCGGCGTGAGAGGCCAGCGTCCTAACCACTAGACGATGGGACCATCGTGGAAAAATGTCCCGTATGACTATTTAATCCCCTGACAAAAGTCAAGCAAAACTGACTTTGTGTGT
>Ga0302248_1001317_pt1 | contig 19111 bp, 16 predicted proteins | sample AAG_UR_Leu_MG_FD_193528 | JGI IMG/M metagenome (GOLD analysis project Ga0302248, IMG submission 193528) | Enriched activated sludge microbial communities from anaerobic digester in WTTP, New Holstein, Wisconsin, United States - AAG_UR_Leu | ecosystem: Engineered > Bioreactor > Anaerobic >... | reverse complement strand
ATGGACTACGCCATGAGCGTCATCATCGGCCGGGCCATTCCCGACGTCCGGGACGGCCTGAAACCCGTTCACCGCCGGGTCCTCTTTGCCATGCACGAGATGGGGAACCGCTGGAACCGTCCCTACAAGAAATCGGCGCGCATCGTCGGCGACATCATCGGCAAGTACCACCCCCACGGCGATCAGGCGGCCTATGACACCATCGTCCGCATGGCCCAGGACTTCAGCATGCGCTATCTACTCGTGGACGGCCAGGGCAACTTCGGCTCCCTGGACGGCGACCCGCCGGCGGCGATGCGTTACACCGAGATCCGCATGTCGAGAATCGCCGAAGAGATTCTGGCGGATCTCGAAAAGGACACGGTCGATTTCGCGCCCAATTACGATGAATCCCTTATGGAACCGCTGGTCATGCCGGCCAAGATCCCCACGATTCTTCTCAACGGCACCGCCGGCATCGCCGTGGGGGTGGCGACGAACATCCCCCCGCACAATCTCCGGGAGGTGGTCGATGGGACGATCGCCTTGATCCGCAATCCCGAGCTGACCATCGAAGAACTCATCGGCTACATCCCCGGGCCGGACTTCCCGACGGCGGGATTCATCAACGGCCGGGAGGGCATCCTCTCCGCTTACCGCACCGGCCGGGGGAGCATCCGGATCCGCGCCCGGGCCATGATCGAGCGCAACGCCCGGAACGACCGGGAGAGCATCGTCGTTACGGAACTTCCCTACCAGGTAAATAAGGCCAATCTTATCGAGAAGATATCGGAACTCGTCAAGGAGAAGAAGATCGAGGGCATCGCCGATCTCCGGGACGAATCGGACCGGGACGGCATCCGGGTGGTCCTGGACCTGAAGCGGGACGAGGTTTCCAGCGTCATCCTCAACCAGCTTTACAAGCACACCCAGATGGAATCGTCCTTCGGCGTCATCATGCTGGCCATCGACAACAAGCAGCCCCGGGTTTTCAATCTCAAGGAAATTCTCCAGAGCTTCATCGACTTCCGCAAGCAGATCGTCGTCCGCCGGACCCGCTTCGAGCTGGCCAAAGCCACGGAACGGGCCCACATCCTGGCGGGACTCATCATCGCCCTGAACAATATCGACGCGGTGGTGGCCGTCATCAAGGCGGCCGCGAATCCCCAGGAGGCCTCCGTGGCCCTGGGCGCCCGCTTCGGCCTCACGGAGCCCCAGACCCGGGCGATCCTGGAGATGCGCCTCCAACGTCTCACCGGGCTGGAAAGGGAAAAAATCGACGCCGAACACGCGGAATTGATGAAACAGATCGCCTATTTGCAGGACATTCTCGACCATCCCCACCGGGTCCTGGAGGTCATCATCGCTGAACTGGAGGACATCCGGGCCCGGTACGGCGATGACCGGCGAACGGAGATCGTGGTCAGCTCCGACGACATCGATATCGAAGACCTTATCGTCGAAGAGGATATGGTCGTGACGGTCTCCCACTCCGGCTATGTTAAGCGCAATCCCGTGAGCCTCTACCGGAGCCAGCGCCGGGGCGGCCGCGGCAAGGTAGGCATGGGCACCAAGGAAGAGGATTTCGTGGAGAAGATCTTCGTCGCCTCTACGCACCAGTATGTCCTCATTTTTTCCAGCTTCGGGAAGGTTTACTGGCTGAAGGTCTATCAAATCCCCCAGGCGGGTCGCGCGGCGAAGGGCAAGGCCATCGTCAACCTCATCAGCCTTGCCGCGGGGGAACGGGTGGCGGCCATCCTCCCCGTGAAGGAATTTTCCGAGGAGCGCAACGTCGTCATGGTCACCCGTCAGGGGGTGATCAAAAAGACCAATCTCGCGGCCTTCTCCAATCCCCGGAGCACCGGGATCATCGCCATCGGCATCGACGCGGGCGACGAACTCATGGACGTCCAGTTGACCCTGGGCGACCAGGACGTCTTCCTTGGGACCCGCCAGGGTATGGCGATCCGCTTCCATGAGGAGGATGTCCGGGAGATGGGCCGGGGCGCCCGGGGCGTCCGGGGGATCATGCTGGCTGAAGGGGATGCCGTGGTGGGCATGGAGATCCCCTCCGAGGGGAGCGCCATGGCCACCATTACGGAAAAGGGCTACGGCAAAAGGACGTCGGTAAGCGAATACCGTCTCCAGAGCCGGGGCGGCAAGGGGACCATCAACCTCCGCACGGCCCCCCGGGTCGGCAACGTCACCGGCATCTGCCAGGTAACGGGGGAGGAGGACCTGATGCTCATCAGCGATGCGGGGAAGATCATCCGTTTCCGGGTCGAGGAGGTGTCCCTGATCCACCGGAGCACCCAGGGGGTGAAGCTCATCGATCTCGAAGAGAGCGAGCGCCTTGTGGGCATCGCCCGGGTGGAGCGGGAGGAGGAAACGGAGGAAATCCCGCATAACGGCTCCGGGGAGATGGATGGCGGTGCCGGGGATGGAGAACTATTCGATACGGATATTTAAAGCTTGTTCGTAAATAAGCATCACGAATTCGCATCTCGTCTAAAGCGCCGGAAATGAAGGTGAAAAAGCAGTCCGGGAAACCGCTCCTCACCCACAGGCAAGGCGAGGTCCGAAAAACGAATGGTTCCGGGAGGCATGTTGTTCCGCCCCGGTGCGGGGAGGCGGAAGGTGGGTGATGAGTTTCCGGTTCCTTGACCATACCGCCGACATCGGCGTCGAGGTGGAGGGAGCGACCCTGGCCGATCTTTTCCGGCAGGGGGCGGCGGCCCTCCTTTCCCTCCTTACGGACCGCACCGCCGTAACCGCGTCGCGGACCCGGGAGATCCGCATCGAAGGTGCGGATCCGACGGACCTCTGGATAAATTATCTCCGGGAAATACTTTATCTTTTCAATGGAGAAGGCTTTCTTGTCCAGGAAGTGGGGGAAATGACCTTTTCCCGGTCTGCGGTCGGCTTTTTGCTCTCTGCCCGCTGTAGCGGTGAAATTTACGATCCCCGGCGCCATCTCCTCGCAACGGAGGTCAAGGCCGTTACCTACCACCATGCCGAGGTCGCGGAAACGCCGGGCGGCTGGCGGGGGGTCTTCATCGTCGATGTGTGAGGCCCGATTCTCCCCTCGTCAGGCCAACATCCCACCGTCCACGGGAATACACGCCCCGGTCGTATATGAAGCCGCATCGGAAACCAGATAGAGGACCAGACCGGCCATCTCCTCCGGTTGGGCCGCCCGGTGCATGGGGATCATCGGGAGGATGATCTTCATGATCTCAGGGCTCTGGATCATGAGGGCGGAAAACTTCGTGTCCGTCAGTCCGGGCAGGATGGCGTTCACCCGGATCTTGAATGGCGCCAGCTCCTTGGCGAAAGACTGGGTCATGGACGCGATTCCCGCCTTGGTGATGGAATAGATCCCCTGGAAAGGGGCCGGCCGGACGGCGTTTACCGAGGCGACGTTCACGATGGCGCCGCCGCCCTGCTCCTTCATGATCTTGGCGGCCTGCTGGCTCATGAAGAAGTATCCCTTCAGATTTACATCCACCGTCTTGTCCCAGGCCTTCTCGTCGGCGCTCAGGACATCCCCGAAAAAGGGATTGGTACCGGCGTTGTTTACCAGGATGTCCAGTTTGCCGAAATCGTTGCGGATCCGGTCGAAAAGCGCGCGGATCCGCTCCATTTCGCCGAGGTGACAAGCCATGGGAAAGGCCTCTCCGCCCCGGGCGGCGATCTCGGCGGCCACAGCATGCAATCCCTCCTCCCTTCTGGCCGTAATGATCAGCCGAGCGCCGTGGTCGGCGAGCATCCGGGCGATAGCCGCGCCGATGCCGCGGCTGGCTCCCGTGATCAGGGCGAGACGTCCTTGCAAAGAAAAGATGTCTTTCTGCATTTTCTTTCCTCCTATACTTTTCCTGTGGTCATAACCTGCCGCGCCTTCTTTTCCAGGACGTGGACGGCGAAGATCAGCATGCCGAAGCGCCGGTCCTGCGTCTGGCCGTGGTAGAATCGGTAATAGATCTGCTGGGCGATGACGGCGAGGCGAAAGAGGCCGAAGACATAATAAAAATCCATATGGTCCACCGGGAAGTCCATCCGGGCGCAGTAATGCGCCACGACCTCCCGGCGGGTCATCATCCCCTCCCGGTGGGTGGGCACCAGGCGAATCGCCTGCACTTCTTCAGGATCTTCACGGTCGATCCAGTAGGCCAGCGCTCCCCCAAGATCCATGAGGGGATCGCCGATGGTGGCCATCTCCCAATCCAGGACGCCGATAATCCGCTGGGGGTCTTCCGGGGACAGGACGACGTTGTCGAAGCGGTAATCGTTGTGGATTACCGCGGGCGCCGGGGAGGTGGACGGCATCCTTTCCAGAAGCCAGGCCATTACGGCCTCGCAATCAGGGGCATCGGGAGTCCGGGCGCCCCGGTAGCGTTCCGACCAGCCCGTTACCTGGCGCCGGACGTATCCGTCCGGCCTTCCCAAACCTTCCAGGTCGGTGCCCCGGTATGCCACCCGGTGCAGCTCCACAAAGACGTCAATAAGGCGTTCGCAAAGCCGGCGGGCCGCGGCGGCGGAGAGATCCATTCCCGGGGGCGGCTCCTTGCGGAGGATGATACCCTTGAGGCGCTCCATGATGTAGAACGGACAGCCCAGCACCGCCTCGTCCTCGGTGTAGGCCAGAGCTTCCGGACAATAGGGGTAAAGGGGGCGCAGGGCCTTCAGGACCCGATACTCCCGGCCCATGTCGTGGGCCGTCTTGACTTTGCGGCCGAACGGCGGCCGCCGCAGGACGAACTCCCGGTCGCCGACGGTGATGAGATAGGTCAGATTGGAGTGGCCGCTGGGAAACTGGGAGACGGCGATCGCCCCCGTCAATCCGGGGATGGCGTCCCGGAGAAAAGATTCGATCCGGCTGATGTCCAGCTCTTCGCCGGCCCGGACCGGTTGCGCTGCGTCGATGATGTTCATGCGCTCCTCTTTAAGATTCTTTTGGCGACCGACATCTTGTGGACTTCGTCGGCCCCGTCGTAAATCCGCGCCGCCCGCTCGTGACGGTAGAAGAAGGCGAGGATGGTGTCATCGGTCATGCCCAGGCCGCCGTGGACCTGGAGGGCCCGGTCGATCACCTTCTGGAGCACGTCCGCCACGTAAAACTTGATGAGGGATATGTCGTCCCGGGCCGCCTTGACGCCCAGCGTTTCGATCTTCCAGGCCGCATGGAGGGTCATCAGACGGGCGGCCTGGATTTCCGCCGCCGATTCGGCGATCCAGGCCTGGATGATCTGGCGCGTGGCCAGGGTCTTGCCGTCCATGGAGATGACCCGCCGGGCGGCCCTGCGGCACATGAGTTCCAGTGCCCGCTGGCAGATCCCGATCCAGCGCATGCAGTGATGGATCCGCCCCGGGCCCAGCCGCTCCTGGGCGATGACGAAACCCCATCCCTCCGGTCCGAGGAGGTTGGCCTGGGGAACCCGGCAGGACTGGTAGAGGATCTCCGCGTGGCTGAAATAGTCGCTCCCCGTGTGGCCCATGACGGAGATGTTGCGGACCAGGTTGAAACCGGGGGTGTCGGTGGGGACGATGATCATGCTCGCCCTAAGGTGCGGCGCCTCCCCGGGATTGGTCACCGCCATCACGATGGCGAAGGCGGCCCCGTCGGCGGCGGTGCTGTACCATTTCTGTCCGTTGATCACATAATCCCCGCCCTCCTTAACGGCGGTGGTATCCATCATAACGGGGTTCGATCCCGGCAGGTCCACCTCGGTCATGGAGAAACAGCTCCGAATCTCTCCCGCTACCAGGGGCAGAAGATACTTTTCTTTCTGGGCCTCCGTGCCGTACTTATGAAGGATTTCAATGTTCCCCGCGTCCGGGGCCTGACAGCCGAAGACGTAATGGCCCAGGGGGCTCCGTCCCAGCACTTCCGAAACCATGGCGTGTTCCATGAGATCCAGGCCCATCCCCCCGCAGTCCCGGGGGTGATTGGGGGCCCAAAGTTCCATCCGCTTCACCATCCGGCGCTTTTCCGCCAGCTCCGGCAGGAGTTCGCGGAAGTCCTTCCGCAAAAACTCCGGCTCCAGGGGAATCAGTTCCTTATCCACAAATTCCGTCATCATGGCGATGACGGCCTGCATCTTCTCCGATACCAGAAAATCCATTCGTACTCCTTTTTTTCACCGCGGCTGTGGTAAAAAGCCTCAGTGCGATGTGAACAAAAGTTTTTATCTTCTTGGCGGCGGGCATATGTTTGCCAGAGGCCGCCTCTCCGCGGCGGCGGCTTGTAACGATCCCGTCAGCGGTAGGTAATCAGCGCGGGATCCCCTGCCATTTCCAGATGTGCCCGGACGTTGAAGGAGGTCAGGCTGAAGCGGTCGTCATCGTAGGCAAAGGTGGAAACGGAGGCATTGACGATGTGCCAGACGATGTGCAGCGTCCCGGGATCGGAAATGCCCGTGGCCATCTGAAAGGCCGCCGAGATGGGCCCGCCGGAGGTGAAGACCAGGACGGCCTTGCCCCGGCCGTTTTCCTGTCTTACCCGTTTTATGCCCCGGGCCACCCGCGACCGGAAATCCTCCCAAGTGGTCACCCCGGCAATGCTCTCTTCCCCGGATATCCAGCGCCGGATCGCCTTTTCGAACAGCCGCTGGAAGGCCATTTTGTCGGTATAAAAGCGAGAGATATCAAGATCTTCCACCTCCTGATTCCGGAGCAGGGCCGCGAGGATGCCTTTGGAGTCGTATTCGTTGAATTCCGGAAGAATCCGCAGCTCCAACGCGTTTCGCCCCGCTTCCCGGAAGTGGGCCAGCACCGTGGCCGCCGTGTCGATCTGGCGTTTCATCTCGCCGGCATAGACGGCGTCGAATTCCTGTCCGGTTTGCAGCCAGTATTTTGCCAGGAACTCCGCCTGGGCGATCCCCCTCGGGGAGAGACGATCGTAATCGCCCGTTCCGAAGCTTGCCTGGCCGTGGCGGATCAGGAAGAGGGAGCTCATGCCGACTGCCGCAACTTGTCCTGACACTCCTCCCGGGCCAGCCAGGACTGGTACTCCGCCATCCGGGCCAGGGCCTTGACGGCCCGCTCCGGGGTCAGGAAGGTAACTCCCTTGTAGGGGCTCCCCGGCACGTCCGTGACCGTTTTGGTGTTTTCGTCCTCAAGGAGAATGACCCCCAGGATCGGTTTTCCGTATTTTTCCATCAACTCGGCGCTCTTTTTATAAAAGGCCTCTTCTCCCCGGGCTTCTCTTTCCACCCCCAGGTTGACGAATGCTTCCGGATAGGTGGGATCGGCCGTTGTGGTGGCCTTCACCATGTTGCGGACGAAGTAGTTCCGGCCCACCGCTCCCAGATGGATCACGGCGTCGCATTGATCCCACTTGACGAGGGTTTCCAGGACCTGCAGGGGGATGGCCGGATCGAACTGGCCTACCAGATCCACCGGATTGGAACGGCTCCAGTAGGGAGGCAGGATCTTGTCGATTTCCGCGATGACGTCCGGGGTAAGATGGGGCGCCTCCAGCCCCGATTCGATGCAGAGGTCGGAGGCCACCACCCCCCAGCCGCCGCCCAGGGTGAGCATGGCCACCCGTTTGCCCTTCGGCAGGGGGAGGGAGGAAAACGCCGCGGACAGATCGAGGAGATCCATGGGCTGATCCGCGACCACCACGCCGGTCTGGCGGCAGGCGGCATTGAAGATCTTGATGTTGGCCGCCATGGCGCCGGTGTGGCTGGCGGCGGCGCGGTTGCCCGCCGCCGTGCGGCCTCCCTTCAGGATGATCACCGGTTTTTTCTTCGCCACCCGCCGGGCGGCGGTGAAGAAGCGCCGACCGTCCTTGATGCTCTCTATATAGAGGACTACGGTCTTGGTCAGATCATCCACCTCGAAACCGTTCAGATAGTCCTCGATGGTGATCATCGCCTCATTGCCCGAACCGGAGAAGGCCCGGATGCCGATCCCTTCCCGTTCGGCGAAGGCCAGCAACTGGGTGCCCAGATTGCCCGACTGGGCCACAAGTCCGATGGAGCCGGCCTTGGGCCACACCGGGGTGCCGGTGCAGTAGAATTTCCGGTGGGGGTTGAGGATTCCCATAGTGTTGGGCCCAAGAATCACCACGCCGGCCGCGGCCGCTTCCCTGACCAATTCCCTTTCCATATCGCGGCCTTCCGCGCCTACCTCGCTGAATCCGGAGGAGATGAGGAGCATGTATTTGATTCCCCTAACCTGAAATTTCGGGATCAGGTCCCGGACCTGGGATGCCGGCAGCGTGACGATGCCGAGATCGACGTGGCCGGGGATGTCGGCCACGGATGAATATGTCTTGCGGCCGGCGATGTCCTGGCCCTTGGCGTTGACCAGATAGATTTCTCCCTCGTATCCTCCGGTGACCAGGTCGGTCATCAGCAGATGCCCCCATTTGCCAAGCTGGGCGGAGGCGCCGATGAAGGCCACGGACCGGGGGTGGAAGATCCGGGAGATATCCTCCACCTTTACCTGCGGACGCGGTTCATTGGCCGCCGGGCGTTCTCCCAGGACGATCAGGGCGTCCACGGCGCAGACCTTGCCCTGGGGGTCGATCAAGAGGGGATTGATATCTATTTCGGTGATATCCGTGGCGGTCAGACCCAGACGGGACAGTCCGGTAATGGTCGCGATGAGCCCGCGGCGGTCGGCTGACGCCTCGCCCCGAAAGGGACCCAGGAGATTCCGGGATCGTAATTCCTCCAGCATGGCCTCGGCCTGGACCTCGCTGACCGGCGCCACCCGGAAAACGACGTCACCCAGGGCCTCCGTGAAGATGCCTCCCAGGCCGAACATGACCACCGGACCGAACTGGGGGTCGCAGAACAGGCCGGCCACGAATTCCCGGCGGCCCGTCATCATGGGCTGAACCAGGAAACCCTCCAGATCCGATCCGGCGCCGGCCATGATCTTTTCCGCCGCCGCCCTCGCCTCCTCTTGATCCCGGAGATTCAGGTGTACCAGACCCCTTTCCGTCTTGTGGGTCAGCCGGGCGCCCAGTCCCTTGAGCACCACGGGGTAACCGATTCTTGCCGCCGCTGCCAGGGCTTCGTCAAGGGACCCCGCCGTCTCCTCCGCCACGACGGGAACGCCGCAGGTCTTCAGGACCTGTTTCGATTCCGCCTCCGTGAGGGTTTTTCTTCCTGCCGCCTTCGCTTTACCTATGATCTCTTCTTCCAATTCCATCTCTGATTTTTTCTCCTTAAGATCACTATCCGCCGCCGTCCCGGCTTGCCGGCACTACGGATCATGCCTCCCGGCATGACGGGCATTGTGCTTATCACACGTCATGACTAACTGCAAACATCATCTAAATATTCTTCATATTTATTGACTTTTTCCGCTGATGAGGCTACGGTTTTCCGGCCCTTGCCTATCGACGGGGACCATACCGGGGCGATCGCAAAAGAGAGAAAACATACGTATTAGAAGGCTCGAAAAGCGGCGGTAACGGCGAAAGGCTATTAGCAAAACCAAGATGTATTAATGTATGACAATTTAAGGAAGGAAAGGAGACAGGGTTATGTTTGACGCATTGAGGAAAGCGGTTCTCTTTGGCGCCGGCCTCGCCGTAATGACCACGGAAAAGATGAAAGACTTTGCGGAAGAACTGGTAAAGAGGGGGGAAATGTCTGAGAAAGAGGCGCGGGAAGCCCTCAAGGAATGGATGGAAAAGTCGAAACAGGCCCGCAAGGAGATGGAGGACAAGACGGAGGCGATGGTCAACAAGGTGATGAACCGGATGAACATACCTACCCGTTCCGAACTGGAAGAACTCAAGGAGCGCCTGGCCAAACTGGAACAGGCGAAAAAAGCCAAGGAATCGGCCTGATCTCCCGGCAGTTATGATGCGTTATCGAAAACCTTGCCCGCTTCATTCCGAAAGGGGTGGAGTGGATACCCTTTCAACGGCCGCTCGATCACCATTTGGTGGTTAAAAACAGTATATATAACGATAATTTATGCGACTACGCCGCTTGGGCAGCATCGCCCGCACCTACCGCAACATCAACCGCTACCGGCAGATCCTGACGGTATTGTTCAAATACGGTTTTGACGGGATCATCGACCGGTTGAATCTCGGCCGTTACATCGAGATGGGGGTGCGCCTCCTGTCCCGGAGGCAGCAGAAAGAAGTCGAAGCCCTGAACAATTACGAACGGATCCGCCTGGTCTGCGAAGAACTGGGGCCGACCTTCGTGAAGATGGGACAGGTTCTTTCCACCCGCCCCGACTTGATCCCCATCGAAATGGTGGAGGAACTGGCCAAGCTCCAGGACGATGTTTCTCCCTTTCCCTTTTCCCAGGCGAAGATCATCATCGAAGAGGAGCTCCAGGAGTCTCTGGAGAAGGTCTTTGCCGCCTTTGAGGAAGTTCCGATCGCCGCTGCCTCCATTGCCCAGGTGCACCGGGCCCGGCTGATCACCGGCGAGGACGTGGCGGTCAAGATCCAGCGTCCGGGGATCCCCAAGACCATCGGCGAAGATTTGGGCATACTCTTCCAACTGGCCGGCCTGCTGGAAAGGTATATTGAAGAACTCCGCCTCTATCGCCCCACGAGGATCGTCGAGGAGTTTGCCCGGACAATCCGCAAGGAGATCAACTTCAACCTGGAGGCCTCCCATGCGGAACGCTTCGCCCGGCAGTTCCGGGGCAACCCCGCCGTTTACGTCCCCAGGGTCTTCCGCCATGCCTCGACGGAGCGGCTCCTCACCATGGAATACATCGAGGGAATCAAGATCAACGATATCGCTCTTCTGGAGGCTCAGGGCTGCGACCGCGCCCTGCTGGCGGCCCGGGGAACGGAGCTTATCCTGGAGCAGGTCTTCATCCACGGGTTTTTTCATGCTGATCCCCACCCGGGCAACATGTTCGTCCTGCCCGGCAACGTGATCTGCACCCTCGATTTCGGCATGATGGGGCACCTGGACGCCCGGGACCGGGAACGCTTTACCGAGGTCATCATGGGCTATGTCTCCCGGGATGTCCCCAAGATCACCGATGCCGTTCTGAAGATCGTCGAATTCCAGCAGGAACCGGACCGGCGGCTCCTGGAGCGGGACATTGGCACTTTCGCCGATCTCCATCTCTATAAGCCCCTGAAGGATGTCCGGGTAGGCGAGATTCTGGAGGATCTCATCGAACTCATCTCCCGGCATCGGCTCCGTCTGCCCCCGGATATCTTCTTCATGATCAAGGCCATGACCCAAGTGGAAAGCATCGGCCTGCAGTTGGACCCGGATTTCGATATTACCGTGAAGGTGCGTCCCTTCATCAAGCGCCTCATCACGGAGCGTCTCCAGCCTAAACAGCTCCTCCTCAAGGCCTTCGATTCCACTACCGCGCTGTTGGGACATCTCCGGGACCTTCCCGAGGATCTCCTCGGCACCCTGCGGCAGGTCCGGGAGGGCAAGATGCAAATCGGTTTCGAACACCGGGGGCTGGAACGTCTCATCTTCGAGCTGAACCGGTCTTCCAACCGCCTGGCCTTTGCCCTGATCATCGCGGCGATTGTCGTTGGTTCATCCCTCCTCCTGGCCGCCGAGATCGGTCCCGCCGTCTTCGGGCTGTCCATCATCGGTCTCCTCGGTTTTTCCCTGGCAGGCCTCCTTGGTCTGGCCTTGTTGATTTTCATTATTCGTTCCGGAATACTGTAGGTTGGAGAATGCCGGAACTTCCCGAAGTAGAGACCCTCATTCGCCAGCTCAGAAACGTGATCACCACGGAGCGGATTCGCGCGGTGCGGATCTACGATGAAAAGCTCAAATATCTTCCCGAAGTGATCGGCCGGCGGGTCCGCACGGTCCGGCGGGCCGGCAAGGGGGTGGAGATAGATCTGGACGGTCCGGTGATCCACATCCATCTCCGGATGTCAGGGCGTCTCTACTGGCGGCCCGCCGGTGATATCATTCCTTCTCATGCCCGCTTCAGCATCTTTTTCGACACCGGCGAGATCCTCTGCATCGACCCCCGCCGTTTCGCCACTCTGACCTTGCATTGCGGCCCCGCCGTCCTCCGGAACCGGTCCGTGAACCTGTTGGCCGGCATGAATATAGCAGAAATCCGTGCCCGGGCCGGCGACCGGCGTCTGCCCGTCAAGGCCTTTCTCCTGGACCAGCAGGTCATGCCGGGGATGGGAAATATCTATGCCTGCGAGATCCTATTCGCCGCCGCCGTCAGTCCCTGGCGCCGAACCGGTGATGTCACCGCCGTCGAGTGGGACCGGATCGCCGCCGCGGCCGGCAGCATCCTCAAAGAGGCGGTGCATTGCCGGGGAACAAGCATTTCCGACTGGCGGGATCTCTTCGGCCGTCCGGGCGAGTACCAGCGGCGATTGAAGGTCTATGATCGGGAAGGCAAGATCTGCTTCCGCTGTCCGGCCCGCATCGAGCGCCGGAAAATCAGCGGCCGGGGCACGTATTACTGTCCCGGTTGTCAGAAATGAGAACATCAGCCACGATTCTTTACGGTTTCACCTGAAAATGCGTTTCTATATGCCTGACTTCCTTCACCAATTAATTTCCTCCCCTTCAAGGGGAGGATTAAGGTCGGGATGGGCCTATTTTTCATCCCCATTGTGACGGCGTATCGTCATGTGTGTTTCATAAGCAATCACCGCCGGCGGCCGCCGCGCCTTCAACCAGAGCCAGGCGGCCGCCAGCAATCCGGGATGGCGCAGGCCGACCTTCGTCCTGATCCCGGCCCTGTGGACCGCGGCTGCATGGAGCAGGTCATCGAAATCGGTAAACGGTAGAGTTTTCATCTTGGCGATCACCATTTCTTCCAGGCTGAGTTTGTGCTTCATCAAGGAGAGCAGTCCCCGGCGATATGAGCCAACACCATGCTTTCCCTTGCTTATTGCTTCTACCGCCCGGACGCCGCTGAGCCAGGCCAGATCGATCCCACCGCCGTGGAGGGGTGAGGTGAGCCCGGCGGCGTCTCCCACGAGAACGATACGGCCATAAACCAGCCTTGGGAGCATGCAGGTGGGAATCAGGCCGCCGCCCTTCCGGAGCACCCGTTCCGGATGCAACGACTCGCGACCCATAATCTCCGTGAGCAGTCCCTTCAAGTCGAGGGAGAAGCCATCTTCCCCGCCGCGGGTGAAAACCACCCCGACGTTGGCGACGCCGGAGCTCTTCGGGAATATCCAGTAGTATCCCGGCAGGCATTCCGCCGGCGCCCGGGACAGGAATCCCACCTTGATGGTGGCGGCGGAAAAGAGGGCGGAGAAGTCGCCGGCAACGGTGTATTGATAGGCGAGGAGGGGGGGACGGCGGCGGTATTCGCCGGCAAAACCGTAAGCCCGGGAGGTAACGGAGGGCGCCCCGCTGGCGTCGATAACCCAGTCGTAACGGGAGACAAGTTCCCCGACGCCGGCCGGGGTTATCTTCTCTCCGCATCTGACGTCCACCCCCAGGACCGCCGCCTGGGCCGCCAACTGCCGCTGCCAGGTACGGCGGTCCACCATCCAGAGGCGCCGGTAATTTCCGATCGGCAGCCGGTAGGCGCCCCGGGCGGAAATGAGGATGGTCCGGACTTCGTAAAGGCGCCCAGCGTCGGGCGGCGGGAGCATCCCCAGGGAATCGAAGATGCATTCACCGCACACGATGCGGTCCCCGACGTCCCCCTTTTCGAACAGGACGACCTTCATGCCCCGGCGGGCGGCGGCGATGGCGGCATGAAGGCCTCCCGGTCCGGCGCCGATTACGGCCAGCGCCGGCGCCTTCGATGTCTTTCCCGGTCTGTTTTCCTTCTCCATGAATCGGACATGGCTCCTTATCCCCCGCCCACGGGAAGCGAAAGAGATGGGCATATGACTGCCGCCGCGGCCGGAGGAATCACTAATTCATTCTCCGCCTATGCGGAGGGAAGAAATCCTACCCGGGGCATTTCCCCGAGTAATGATCCCAGACATCACAGCTTCGGCCGTCTTTCAGGACACAGTTTCCCTGTTCCGCGGGGGTATTGGCGGCCCCGGTGACGACGTAGCTTCCACCCGTGATGACGCAATACTGAGCCGCCGGGGTTACCAAACCCGTTACCTTTTTCCCGCCCGGGGGACATTCTTCCCGAAAAAGCGCCCATTCCTCACACCGGCGATTGTCTTCGAATACACAGATCCCGTATTCGCCGCCATCGCCTCTTGTTTGGATGATCAACCGGCCACCCTTCTCCAGACAGTTTACCGACGCGGGATTGGCCATGGCCGCCTTGACGTCATGATTTCTTTTGACTTCCGCCGCTGGGGATTGGCACCCGCCAAGGAGCGCCACCAAAATCAGCAGGGCCGTTCCCGTCCATGATACAAACGGGGGTCGATCTCTCGTTGACCATAGCTTCGGAATAGGGTTCATATTAGTTATTATTCCTTTAAAATCGTTATCTTCAGGCTTCCGCGGTTGTCGTGCCGATAAAAGGGGTAGTCATTGATGACCAGATATAGCTTGCCACTGGCGGGCATGATAATTTCGTTCCGGATGCCGATGGGAAAAACATGGCGACTCACCCGGCCCAGGAGCGTTCCAAAAGGCGTTCCGGGCAACTCCTTTTTGCGATCTCCCGCTTGGTGCACCACTTCCCCCGGATGATTGCCATGCCCCTCCGGACCGGCATCGGGCCATCTTTCCCTTTCGTCGTGAGGAGCGACCGCCCAGGCGCCTTCGCTTCGGAAGAATACGGTTTGCCCTTTAACGACACGAATCCCCGTGTCGATCCAATCCGACTTGGCGTCCACATACACCGTCGCCGCTGGCAACTCGTGATGCATCTGGCCAAAGCAGGCGCTCAACAGCATCGCGAGCGGGATCAGGAGCGATAAATATCTCGTTTTCATGCTTGGTCATCTCTTGGAACCATGAACCATTATTTCTCCCTCCCCTCGTCGTCTTTAGACAAATCCCGCTGATTATCCGCCGACCGGCGGGATGGTTTCAGTCAGGTGGATATTCCCAGCCGGGGAAGGATATGGGCCTGGAGCACATACCAGACGGCTATGACCAAAATAATCGTTAGCAGCTCTTTCATATTATAAGCCTCATTTGGTTGCAATAAAGTGTTTCTGTTTCTTAATTATGCGTGTCTTTTACTATTTGCATCAAAGTCCTTTTGTCAAAATATTTATTTCCATAATTTTAGGGAGAGATTTTTCTCTGATCAGTGTTGATGGGAAAAGAAGTCTTGCTCATGAAAGTATCACGGGTGGTCTTCGGATTGGGAAATAAGGAGGTTGGATAAAATGTCAAGTTATGATACTTCCTGACCTACCGTATTAATTAATACACCATCAATTCTAATGGAGGTTATTATGAAAAGAAATACAGCCTTTGCCTTTGCGTCGTGTTTTATCGCGGCAGCCATTCTTTTTATGACCGGTTGTGGCAAGGATGAGTCCGCTACGGTGAAAACCCCGGAAGGGAAGGTAACCGTAACAAACAAGCAGGACAGCGGCAAAGATGTGGTCAAAATTGAGACCAATCAGGGTTCTTTGACTATTAAGGCCGGTCAGCAGGCGGTAAGCGAGACCGAACTCGGCGCACCGGTTTACCCCGGCTCAGAGGTAGTTTCCTCGGGACAACTCGGCGATGCAAAAGGTCCTGCCCCAGGAATTGCGGCTACCTATATAATGTCCACCAACGACAGCTATGACAAGGTTGTTTCATTTTACAAAGCAAACCTTAAAAATATTCAGCAAACAGTGAACCATACCATTGGTGATCAAACAATGACCATATTTATGTCCGGCAAAGCAGGCAATGTGCGGAGCATCCAGATTGTCGCCAAAACAACAGGCGGCCCGACCAACATACAGATCACCAGAATAACCGAGAAATAAAGACATGGTTTCTTGCTTACGGAGTAAAATCTTCAAATATATATTTTACTTATCGGCCTTGATTTGTGTGCTTTCATGTCACTCAAGCCTTCTGGCCGATGAATTTGAATGTGGCGCCTCATGGGAGCCCGAAGTTGCTTTTTCCGCTTCGTCCTTAGTTATCAATGACGATGGCTCGGCAACCAATAACCCGCCGCACCTGCAAAACTGGCTGAGACTTAACCTGCCGAATACGGAATCAGGAGATGTGGCCATTGGCAATATCAAATATGTGCGCCCGTCCCGTAACACGTTGGTATCAATAGACGTGATATTAACTGAAAATGTGGAGTTGAACCGAAAAATAATGATCGGGCTGCAAATTACCCGTAAATCTTCTACGGGGCAATCAATAACAATTTTCAATAAGATGTTGACAGCCAATAACAGAGATGAGCTTGACCAGTTTAAACAACCCATGCGGCAGATAATAAATACCATGCAGCCGATTCTGCGCCAGGAGCTGAGGCCCACTAAGATCAAGTACAAAATATCGACCGGAAAGGTTCAGCGCCGACCGGACAATACGAATCTCGAAATTAAAGTGGAGGAAATTCATGACAAGTATGGAGCGATAGGTCTTGATGGGGAAGGGCAAAAATTATACTGTTTCTCCAGCAGGGCCTCCGGTGAAACCTTTATGTATGACAGCACCCCCATTGCCAGGAGCGATCAGGAAGTAATTGGAAAGATACAGAAAATTAATATTGATAATACAATATTCGACAAGAGCTGCTTTCAAACAACCTACCCATGCAGACGTCCCATGGCCATTATAGAGACTAAAGTAACCAAGTTTTTCGGAATTCCCGAACCCCTTCGTTTGGAACCCATTGAATCTGAGAAAGAAAAGATCACCATCGCCTGCCCCGTGAAGATTGAGCAGGAACCGGTCATCCATGTTTTGCCCGGTGAAGTCAGGAATATTTCCGTTCGGGCGCTCGATTACAAAAACAAGCCTATTGATGGTTTATGGCTGGATGAGATTAAATTGACCCCTTCTTCGCTTGGCTCGCTGAATTACTCGAAAGACATAACCCGCGAGGATGGTTATAACAGGCTATTAAAACTTACAGCTTCTAATACCGACAGCGAAATCAGCGGCGAGATAACATCCAAGCTATGCAGTGAAACTTCCCCGGATCTTTTGGGCCTTGATGAAAATAATCAACCTGTCTATTGGGATATTAACGTTAAGCAAAAAATTTTGGTAAGCGCACTGCCAGAGGTTGCAGTTGATGTTTACTCCGAACAGCGCTTAGGCAAAGTAAACGACATGAAATTCAAGGACAAATACGGAGAGAAACATGAGCACAAGACCCAAAGCACGAAGGAGATACTGAAACTGCATGTCAAAGCTGAATTAAAAAAAAGGGCGTTCAACCCAAATTATCGGGACGAGTCGGGATTTGTAGGCAAATTGTTGGAGTATAGCGGGGAAGGATACGCAAGAATTTCTGTCAGTGATCCAAAGGCGTCAACGCAAATTGAATTTGCCCGCGGTTGGTTCGATACCCAAAGATGCGGCCGGCAAACCTATGATTACAAGAGCCTCGAGACGAGCCACATCTTCACATTCCCTGCTACTCAAATTCCTGTATACGTTTACTACCGCCACTTTGTTCCATCGGCTAATTCCCCGGTAAAAAATCATCCCATGGAGGGTCTCAGTTTCCTTGAAAAAAATGCCTTGAATGCCGCCGTCAAATATCGGCTGGAGGGCTATTCCCAAGACCACGAAATGGATGAGGACATCTGTAATCTCGCCGTCAATAAAAATACTTATCCATCTTTCAGCGTACCGATGATGCTGACCAACTACTTCCCGATGCCGCTGCTGGTGTTTTTTGATGACGCCTATGGATTTGAAAAAATCACCGTTCCGCTTAAGGAAGCTCACGCAACAAGCTTTTTAAGAAAGCTCAAAAGCGATGGGGTTACTTTTGATTCCCTTAATGTCGAAAAACAGATTTCTCTGAACAGAAACGATGTCGCCGAAGATTGGGCTATCCCGGAAGATACCGCAAATGAAAAACATGATCCGGCGCTAAACGTTGTTTACGGGGTATTTACCCTGCGCTACAAGGCGGAAATATTGCGGGGGAAATTTAATTTAAACATGGAATAGCCGGAAATCTTCTTTTTACGAATGAACTCGCGGGGACGCTTTCCGGTTTATCTCCAAAACGGATAATCGCCGGTCCTTGCATAAGAAGCACTCCTGCTTGCCGCCTCGGACCTCAGCAACTCTCGGAAAGAAACCCGTGCCTCGGGGTCAAGTTCTTTGGCTATTATCTTTTTTCAGCCTCGTTCTTATTTTATTCCATGACTTTGTCGTGAGAAAACTCTCCTTCATGTTCTCTGCCATACGGGTAAATTTTGGCCAGGGAACGGCGAAACTTAATGCGGAGGAAGGGATATATGGCCTTGCCGAAACATCAAATGAGCCCAGTATGCATCTTGGGTCGGATGATTTCAGCTCTTTATAGGGATATTCGACAATGCTGGCGCATCCGGATCCAAAGGGAGAAAAAACCCCTTCCGGCTGACTTTCATCAAAATTGGCCAGAGTAAAAAGCCCGGCAAGGACATCAGGGGTTGCGAAGAATATCACCACTAATGGATTGTCTTCCTCATCCATATGGTCCCATCGCTTGAAGCTAATGTATTCCCCCGGCGCTTTAAACGGTTTCTGCATTTTCATCAGATCCTTGACCAGCGCCGGGGATTTCTTGTAGCGCTCTCCCTCCAGCTTGCCGGGTATGCCGCATGATAAGAAGTAGGGCAGATCCGGCCTGGCTATGCCTGTAAAACCAAGGTAGCGCTTACCGCCGCCGCAACCAATCGTGTCAACATTAAAGGAAGCGGTCTTGCCGCTACGGACTTTAATCAAATCGGCGAAAATGCAACGATGGTTTTTGGCCGGCTTGACCTGAGATTTTGGTTCCGGCGCGTTACCGTAGAAAAAACCGATCGGCAATTCGGCGCCGGGGAAATACCTGTTCCAATCCCGATTAAATCCCTCTTTCAATTTCACGTCCATACTCTTATCCCTCCGTTTATTTCTCCATGGATTTTTAAGTTGTCCACAATGGCAAGCGCGACCTCCATGACCCTGATTGAATGAGCCACGATATTCGGCAACATAGAGTATTGGATAATGAGTTTGCCGCTTTCATCTCTGGATGGAATTCTATTATTTCCTTTGTCTTCTGGGGTCATCGCCGCCATAGCTCATGGCAATCGCCATCTTCTTTCCGGCCAGAGCATCTTCCTTGT
>Ga0302248_1001313_pt1 | contig 19123 bp, 16 predicted proteins | sample AAG_UR_Leu_MG_FD_193528 | JGI IMG/M metagenome (GOLD analysis project Ga0302248, IMG submission 193528) | Enriched activated sludge microbial communities from anaerobic digester in WTTP, New Holstein, Wisconsin, United States - AAG_UR_Leu | ecosystem: Engineered > Bioreactor > Anaerobic >... | reverse complement strand
TTTTCGTCAGCACCGATCTATAAAAACCTCATTCAATCCGGATGCGAAGTATTTGTCGTTGGTGGAAACCCTAACGATTTTCTGGCTAAATCCGCTAATAATTACATCAATATGGATTATTCCAATGTTGACCGAACCCGAGAAATAATTGAGAAAATGAACATTGATTATGTTGTCCCAGGGTGCAATGACCGTTCATATCAAGTATGTGCTGAGCTAAATTCAAAAAAAGCTTATTATGGAATTGATTCACTGGAGGCAACAGAAATAATCAATAACAAAGATAAATTCCGAACATTCGCAACAAAAATTGGCTTGCCAGTCCCACGGGTAATCTCCAATGAATGTGCGGGTAAGATATGGCCTGTAATTGTCAAACCTGTAGATGCATATAGTGGCCGAGGTATGACCGTTGTTCAAAAGCAAGAAGAATACGAGCTGCAATCAGCTATTGATCGCGCGAGAGAATTTTCACGCTCAAAGTCATATATCGTCGAGGCATATGTTGATGGGCAGTTGTACAGCCATTCAGCGTTCATCGCTGACGGTAACATAGTAGCTGATTTTATTGTTGAAGAACATGGAACTGCAAACCCGTTTGTAGTTGATACTAGTCGTGTAATCTATGACTTTCCCCTCGCAATGCTGAATTGCATCAGAGATTGTATTACTTTGCTGGCGAAAAAACTCGACTTGGTTGATGGACTAGTCCACACGCAATTCATAAAAAATGGGGAATTATTCTGGTTGATTGAGATAACGCGTCGTTGTCCTGGTGATTTGTATAGTCAACTAATTGAACTCTCAACAGGTTTTAACTATGCAGAAACATATGCGAGACCTTTCGTAAAACAGAAGATTACATTCAGAAAAGAAACAGTGAAGCAATCTTGGGTAATGAGGCACACAATTTCTCAACCCACGGAAGGTGTTTTGGGGTCAATCCAATTCAATTCTCCTGTTATAATAGAAAAAATCGTCCCGCTAAGTTTAGCTGGAGACATGATTAAAGTCAGTCCTTTTGGTCGGATTGCACTATTATTTTTGAGGAGTAATTCAGAGAAAGAGCTTTCGGAGCTATTCCAAAAAACGCTCGATAGAAGCTTGTATACGATTCACCATACTCATTAATTTTAACAAGATGTTAACACCATGATCGAAAGAGCAAAAAATTTATTTATCAGGAATACGGTCAATATTTGTTAGGATCTTTTCCTGAATTTTGACAATATGAGGTGATCATAATGGAAAGGTCATCCACTTCGACGCCAATGTCGCTTGGTTTTATAGGTGGTTCTCTCTATTCTGCAGTTGGATATGCTCATGCCGTCTCCTGCTCTATGGATAATCGCTGGACCCTTGACGCCGGGTGTTTCAGTAAAGATATTCAACGGAATCTTGAAACCGCGCGGGCATATAATGTTTCTACTGGTCGAGTGTACGATAACTGGCAGACCTTACTGAAAAAAGAAAAGGGGCGTCTCGATGCTATTGCTATTCTGACCCCTACCCCGGCCCATTATGAAATTGTCATGGCTTGTCTGAATGAAGAATTACCCGTAATTTGCGAGAAAACCTTAGTTACCAATAGCACTGATGCTAAAGCGGTTAGAGACTTTTGCAATCTGAAGAATGGATTTCTTACAGTGACGTACAATTACTCTGGATATCCAATGGTCCGAGAATTGCGATACATGATCCAAAAAGGCATGCTCGGCAAGATTCTGCACTTTCAGACTGAAATGCCTCAAGAGGGTTACATCAGAGTTGATGCCCAAGGTAATAAACCGGCACCACAGTCATGGAGACTTTCTGATGGACAGGTACCGATTATCCATCTTGACTTGGGATCTCATCTACATCAACTAATGCACTTTCTAGTGAGACAGATACCCATTGAGGTTATTGCCGACCAAAGCAGTTATGGTTGGTTTTCTGGAGTAATTGATAATGTTACCTGTCTTTGTCGGTATTCAGGAGGTGTTCAGGGACAGATGTGGTTTAGCAAATCGGCGCTTGGATACCGAAACGGTTTGAAATTGAGGATTTATGGTTCAAAGGCCTCGGCAGAATGGTACCAGGCGTGTCCCGAGGAATTGATATTGTCATATTCGGATGGGCATAGGGAAATCGTGGATCGTGCTTCGACGGTTGAGGTTGCCAACGATCGACGATATAACAGGTTCAAAGCTGGCCACCCTGCGGGTTTTATCGAAGCCTTTGCCAATCTTTACTGCGATATTGCTGATTGTCTATGCCAATATAAAGAAACTGGGCAATGGACTTCTGAAAACGTGTTCAGTTCCGAGTTGGCATTAGAGGGCCTACAACTGATTGAGGCCATGGTCAAATCGACGGATACGAAGGCTTGGCAGGCGGTTTGTAGCCAGAGAAGCTAAGATCGCTCAGTCAGCAGATTTTGAAACTGAACATGTAACCAGTTAAGTAAACATTGACCGCCGTACGATGTGCAAAATCAATCTTCAATTATTCCTTCATTCTCAGAATAATGAAAAGAAATCAGATTAGAAAATAAATTATACTCTGGGGGAGGACGAAAAACTATGGAGAACAACGATAAGAATGAACTTCTGTTGAACGAGTATTCAAAATATATGCTGCCAGTATTAAAGTTCAGAAAGACTGTAATAACTCGTGGGGAAGGTTCATATGTATGGGATGCAAATGAGAGAAAGATTCTTGACCTTAACAGCGGTCAGTTTTGTGCAATTCTAGGACATTCAAACCCAAGTCTTGCTAAAGAGCTTAACAGGATAGCTCTGAAAATTCAGGATACAGATACCTCAACACTGTCAGATGATGTTCTGTGCGCAGCAAAAAAAATGCACGATATTACGCAGGGAATGAACGGCAGAGTCATATTCTTGTCGACTGGAGCAGAAGCAAATGAATGTTGTCTGAAATACGCGAAACATATTAAGCAAAAAAGTGGTATAGTATCTTTTGATTTAGGTTACCATGGTTTAACACACGGAACCGCAGGATACTCCATGTCTAGAGATCGTATTAGACCACCATTAGAACATTCCTACTTTGTTCATATGCCTCGAGCTTATTACGATGAACAACTCTCCGTAAATCAAATCGATGAATATGTAATGGAATTTGAAGATATCGTGTCTATGAATGTAGATAACATTGCGGCAGCTATTTTTGAACCAATTGTTTCAGGTGGGGGGTTATTTTTCCCTCCAAAATACTATTTTAAGCGCATAAGGGAGATATGTGATAAATATAATATATTTTTGGTGTTTGATGAATGTCAGACGGGTTTCGGTAGATTAGGAACGTGGTTCTATTATCAACAATTGGAATGTATTCCGGATTTCCTGGTATGTGCAAAAGCGATGGGTGTCGGGTTCCCAGTTTCATGCGTTGTGGCAAATGGCAATTCTATTCCATATGAATCTTTCGAGATGATGCATTTTAGCTCTCATCAAAATGAGCCGTTTGCCGCAAGTATAGTGTCATATGCTATAGACGCTATTGATAGAGAGAACATGCTTGAATCTAATGTAAAGAAAGGAGATTATCTGCTAAGTGAGCTGATCAAGTTATCCCATAGATACACAATCATCAACAGTCCTCGCGGCAAGGGACTTATGTGTGGTTTCAATCTGTTTGTAGAAGGAGCCATCGATTATAAAGAAGTTGGAAGCGAGTTCTGTAGTATTGCGTTAGAAAGTGGTTTAATGCTTCAACATTGTAATAATGGACAAACGATCAGACTGCTCCCGAACTATATAATTGAGAAAAGTGACATTGACTATTTATGCAGAACGCTAGATCACATGATTCACAAACACTACAATAATTGAGGGTAATATGGATTTTACACAACTCAATATGACATATATTGAAGATGCAATTAATAATATGGAAAACAAAACTGTTGTGTTTTGGGGTGCGGGCAGGAGGGTGCGAGGTTTCCTGCAAACCTATTGTATTGATAAGAATTATCTACCTTTGCCTGACTTTATTTGCGATAGTACCAGAGATGTGCCTGATACACACATTTATAATATCCCGGTACTAGAGTTTGATCAATTGAAAGAGATGGATAGTAAGAATACTGCCATTATTATAACAGCAGGTTTGCTTGATCTTCAAGCGCAAGTAATACCTAATGAACTCTATTATTTCCCAATTTATCACTGTCGTTCGTTTGAAACATATTTTTATTTGAAAGATAATTATCAAAATTACTTGATGGCCGTGCGATTATTGAATGATGAACACTCCAAACATGTTTATAAATCTATATTCAGTAATCTGCTTAATGGGTCACTATGGTGCCAATCGCTTTTTGAGCCGAGTCCTTACTTTGGCAATGATATTGTGCGCAAACTAGACGACACTGAACATATAATATTAGCGGGGGCATTCAATGGCAAGCATATTGATAGAGCATTTGCAAACAACAGCAAAATAACCGTATGTGCCTTTGAACCCAATAGTGAATGGCATAAAGTATTGGCTGAAAGATACAAAACAGTGCCCAATGTAAGGATTCACAACAAAGCATTATGGGACAAGATTGATAAACTAAAATTCAACGATAATATGTCTAACTACGGTTTAGATGCACATGTATGTGATGTTAAAAGTGAAAACTACGATTTTTTTGTAGAAAGCATAGACTTGGATTCAACTATTATGGAAAAGGTAACATTGATAGCGCTTGATGTTGAGGGTTCAGAACAAAGGGCTATCAAGGGTGCTACAGGGATAATCTCAAGAGACAGACCAAAATTAGCTATCTGTCTATATCATAGTATAGATGATTACATAAAAATCCCAATGTTGGTTAATCAGATGAACTTAACGGTCCCATATAGGTTGTACGTTAAACAGCATTCTTGTGTTACGGCTATTGAAACAGTATTATATGCAATATAAAGAGGTTAAGAACAACTCTTCAGGTAACATCAGGAGATGTTTACAATGATATGGCCGAAGTTAGGCAAAAGAACAGAGTATTTTTTACTTTCAACAGTATCGAGAAGTTTAGGCGCAGGTTACAGCGGACGCATGCACAGGATTGAGTTCATCTAAAAGGAGCTTTCCGAACGTGTGCTCTTACTGACCTTCCCCTCCCGGAAACTTATCCATTTTCAAATGGAGTTCTTACTAATAATGATGATTTGTACAGGGCTCATATGATTATTCCCAAATGGACTAAGACAAGCTGGCGTTCTTTTCCTATACAGCAGCAGCCACGCTGGCCTGATGCTCGTGACTGCGAAGATACTTTTAATAAGCTCAATAATTTACCGGCGCTGGTATTCGCCGGCGAAACCCGAATGTTGAAGCAACAGTTAGCTGAAGTCCTTGAAGGAAAAGCCATTATTCTGCAGGCTGGCGACTGTGCCGAAGATTTCTCACGCTGCAACGGTCCTCGTATCCACGATCTCCTCAAGGTCATTCTGAAGATGTCGCTCATACTTGCCTATGCCGGCGAAAAGAAAGTTGTAAAAATTGGCAGAATTGCCGGGCAATATGCGAAACCTCGTTCCTCCGACACCGAGATCATCGGTGGTTTGGAGATCCCTATCTACCGCGGTGATATGGTCAACAGTCCGGAGCCGACGCTGGAAGCGAGAACACCTGACCCAAGGCGGATTTTAGAAGGGTATTTCCGGGCTGCCGCCACTCTAAATCTCGTCAGAGCCTTTACCCGAGGGGGATACGCCGCACTGGACAAAGTTCAGTCATGGAGTGATGCCAGCTTTGGGTCTTTCCCCGCTAACAGAAAATACGATGAACTCGTTAATGGGATCAGAAAGGCAATCAACTTCACGAAAGCTATTGGAATTGATATCAAAGCGCCCCAGTTGAACGAGATCACGATGTTCACTTCCCACGAGGCTCTTTTGCTCGAATACGAAGAAGCCATGACACGAATAGATACAACCACTGGGGATTGGTACGACACCAGCGCCCATATGCTATGGCTTGGCGATCGGACACGCCAACTCGATGGCGCACATTTGGAGTTTTTACGTGGCATTTGTAATCCTCTCGGGGTAAAAATCGGGCCGAACTACGACATCGACAACATTAAGCGGCTAATTGAAAGGCTCAATCCAAACAACGAACCAGGCCGTCTTATTTTAATTACTCGTTTTGGTGCTGTACGAATCAAATCCTTGTTACCACCGCTGCTCCTCGAAATGACAAGGGAGGGGTTCAAGATCGTATGGATATGTGATCCAATGCATGGCAACACTTATACAAACAAGAGTTTACAAAAAACCAGGAAATATGAAGATATAATTGAAGAAATGCGAGCTTTCTGGGCAATACATATAGCTGAAGGAACCCATGCTGGTGGTGTACATCTTGAGTTGACGGGTGATAATGTAACGGAATGCATCGGCGGTAACCGACAACTACTCGATAAGGACTTACAGATCAATTACCAGACAAATTGCGATCCTCGTCTAAATGCCGAGCAGGCAGTGGACCTCGCGTTTGAACTTGCCGAGATCCTTCATCCGTGATTATTTAACAAATATCTATCTGACAAGCAATATCAGTGGTCTAATTATGAATAAAAAATCTGAAGCGGCTATATTTAAGAATAAACCTGCATTTGCTCAACCCCTGCACGTTGGCCGTCCAAATATTGCTGATCGCCAGCGTTTCCTTGATCGTATAAATGGTATGTTGGACCGGTGTTGGTTCTCCAATGAAGGTCCGTATGTTAAGGAATTCGAGAATAAAATTGCTGAATATTTAGGTGTCAAACATTGTATCGCCATGTGTAACGGTACCGTTGCGTTGGAAATAGCAATCCGTGCCCTTGAGCTTAAAGGAGAAGTAATAGTCCCTTCATTTACATTTATAGCAACGGCACATTCCCTCCAATGGCAAGCAATTACACCGGTATTTTGCGATATTGATCCCAGAACGCATCATATTGATCCCAGGCAGTTGGAGAAAATGATTACCCCTCATACTACCGGGATTATTGGTGTTCATACATGGGGGCGGCCATGTGATATTTATGCTTTAGAAACAATCGCCAATAATTACAATTTGAAGCTCATGTTTGATGCCGCACATGCATTTGGCTGTTCGTATAAAGGCAAAATGATCGGTAATTTTGGAAGTGCCGAGGTTTTCAGTTTTCATGCAACAAAATTCTTCAATACTTTGGAGGGTGGAGCAGTAGTTACCAATGATGATGACCTCGCCAAAAAGATGCGCCTAATGAAGAATTTCGGATTTGCCGGTTATGATAACGTTATATATATAGGTACCAATGGCAAGATGAACGAGGCATCGGCAGCAATGGGGTTGACCAATCTGGAGAGTATTGAAGAATTTATTGCCATAAATAAGCGAAATTATGTGTGTTACCGTGATTGCCTTGCTGATATTCATGGGATAAGATTTCTTATGTATGATGATGTAGAAAACCACAACTATCAGTATATAATTTTGGAAATAGACGAGAGTGAAGCGGGATTGAGCCGGGATGAGCTACAGAGAATTTTATGGGCTGAAAATGTACTTGCCAGGCGCTACTTTTATCCTGGTTGCCACCGGATGGAACCTTATCGGTCATTCTTCCCTCATGCACACTTGTTGTTAAAACAAACTGAGAGCGTGACTCAGAGTGTGCTGGTTATGCCTACGGGGGCAGCGGTTAGTTGTGAAGATATTGAGGACATCTGTTCCATAATTCACGTTGCGCTGGTAAAACATAAAGAATGAAAATTAGCTTATATCTATAAAGAGAAAATAATAAAGATGACAACCAAAACTGAATATTTAAAGAAACCAACAGTTAGTGTTGCCATGATAACTTATAATCATGAGAATTACATAGCCCAAGCTATTGAGAGTGTTCTCATGCAGAAAACAGATTTCGATTTTGAGATCGTTATAGGTGAGGATTGTTCTACCGATAGGACAAGGAAAATTGTTGAGAATTATCAATCTGTGCAGCCGCATATAATTCGAGCTTTTTTAAGAGATGGTAATTTAGGGTCCTATCATAATTCTTTAGCTGTTCTCCAAGCATGTCGCGGCGATTATATTGCATTATTAGAAGGCGATGATTATTGGACAGACTCATTAAAACTCCACAAGCAGGTCGCTTTTATGGATTCCCATCCAGAATGCTCTCTTTGTTTTCACCCCGTTCTTTGGAAATATCAAGACATCCCAGACAAGAGCCATGTACATTTTCCTCCCGGAAGGAGAGCGCTGTATACGCTTGAGGATGTGCTTGCCTCAAAGTATCTTTGGATCCAAACATCCACGGTTGTGATTCGCAATGACGAGAAACATATGTTTCCATCATGGTTTATTAAAATGCCCATGGGCGACCTGCCTTTTATCATCATGAACGCGCAAAAGGGGGACATCGGATACATCGACGAAGTCATGGGGTGTTACCGAATCCATTCAGGTGGAACCTGGTCTAATAGCAATGAACAACACGATATTGAACGAATGATTGCCGCACGGGATATCCTCATTCAGAATATGGATAGCAAATTCAGAAAAATTCTCCTCAAGACGCGGTATCTTCTTTATCTGGATCTTTTGAGATATTGCCTGATAAGTGGTGATCACAAACATGCCAAGACAATTGCCATAGCAGGGTTGAGAGGATATTTTCTTTCCGACGAAAAAAATATTGGAGGTTTTTTAAGACTTCTCCTCTATATTCATGCCCCCAGACTTTACGCCTTTCTGACAAATAGCCGATCATCACGAAAGGATTGATACATTGACCCTAAGGATTGCCAGCGGCACTATCTTTGAAGAATACGGCGGCGTCAGCAAGCATATCTTCGACATCAGAAGGTATTCAAAACATCGAGTTTCCATTTTTCCCGCCAAATTGACCCGCATCATCCTCAATCGATGGCGGGGGGCGAAACCCAGCTATAAACGGATGATCAATCCGGACCGGCTCCGGAGGTATCAAATCATCCATTCCCACGCGGACCCTTGGTTCGAGGAACAATGTCGGCAGGCAAAATCACACCGCTGTAAGTGGGTTCACACATTCCATTCCTATTTCTTTCCCGATGATTACGAACAGGGATTAGCCGGATGGCAGGAATTGGAAAACTTTTCTTTGACGGATATATGCAGCCGGGCGGATCTCCGGATATCGGTCTCCCCGTGGTTGCATGACTTTCTTAAAGAACGCTTTGCCATCGAAACCATTGTTCTCGAAAACGGCGTCGATATCGATATGGTTCAACATATCGATGGCATACGGTTTTCTGAAAGATATCGGCAAGTTGATTTTATTCTCTATATAGGTGGTATAAGGGAGGTGAAGAACCCGCTTTTCGTCCTGAAGCTTGCAGAACAATTGCCTAAGGAAAAACTGGTGATGATCGGTGAAAAACTTACTTTCCAGAATCTTAAAGAAAAATACCATATCGATATCCCGCCCAATGTGATCCTTCTCGGCAGCTTACCCTTTAGGGAAGTGTTGGAGGCTATGGCGGCCTGCAAGGTCTATCTAATGACCAGCAAGCGCGAGTCCATGCCATACTCCTTACTGGAAGCGATGTCCTTAGGGAAGGCAGTGGTTGCCCCGGATCATTCCGGCCCACAGAATGTCCTTTCCGGCACGGGTGCCGGCCTGTTATATCGGCCGGACTCAATAAGTGACGCCATCGATAAGATCAGAGCGGCCACAGCATCCTCTAGTCTCGGCAATGCGGCGCGGGCACTTATCGCCTCGAGATATGACGTAAGGAAACAAGTTGCAAAACTGGACGAACTCTACGACTCCCTTAATTGATAACATTACTATTGACTATCCGGTTCTATACTAATATTAGTGAGTTAAATCGTGTGTGGTATTGCTGGTTATTTTCTTAATAAAGAAACGCTGGGCTCTCGTCTCGAAATTTTAAAGGTTCTTGAGTCTATAAGAAAAAGAGGGCCAGATGATGAAGGGGTTTGCCTCATATCAGCGAAAAAGCAAAAATACAACTTCTATAAAACAGAAAAAACAATACCGGCTCTCTCGAATTCTTTGTCACATATCGATAACATTGACAATGCCATTGAACACGACATTGCACTCGTGCATACCAGATATGCAATAATTGATTTAAGCGAGGGAGGACACCAACCTTTTATAAGCCATGACGGTTCAGTTATCGCGGTTTTCAATGGAGAGATATATAATTACATAGAATTACGAAAAGAATTAGCTGCTCTTGGTGTAACATTCCGCACAAAATCCGATACGGAAGTACTTGTAGAAGGCTATCGAGTATGGCGGGATACATTATGGCAGAAGATGAACGGGTTCTGGGCTGTTGCACTCTATGATTTTTACAACCGTACCTTTATGATTTCGCGGGATCGAATAGGAGTTGCTCCGCTGTATTATCGAGAGCTGTCGAATGGTTTTTATTTTGCGAGCACAATTCAGACTTTGGTTGATATCTCACCGTATAATATCGAAATTAATGAAGATGTGATGATGGGATTCATTCAAACAGGAATAAAGGATCATGATAATACGACCTATTATCGTTCGATAAAAAGTGTTCCGGCGGCTACGGCTGTTACATTTCCTATTGAATCATATAAGTTTCAAGATTCAAAAAAAAATACTTTCTGGTCATTACCTTTATCAAGAATAGATAAGAAAGATTACTCTCTACCAGAAGCAATTAGAGATTACCGTGATACTTTCTTTAATGCTGTCGAACTCAGGCTACGTGCAGATGTTAAGATCGCTTTCGAGCTTAGCGGTGGCCTTGATAGTTCTTCTGTTGTCGCGGCAGCTTCTTTGCTTGGTCATAATATCACTACATATACTGCCGATGTAAAAGGGGCGGATGAACTTCCGTACGCAAGGTCAATGTTAGAACGCTATGATATAGATTTTCATGTAATCAGCAGAATTGAAAATAATTTTCACAATGATTATGGTGAATTTTCTTTATTAATGAATGAACCTTACGATAACCCGAATGATTACACACACAACAGAATGTTGAATATCATGAAGCTGGATGGTTTCAAGGTAGTAGTTACTGGGGCTGGTGGGGATGAGGTTTTTGCCGGATATGAAAGTGCTTTTTGGACAAAGGTATATAATGAATTGCGAAAGAAGGGCATTGTTTCATATTTTCATGCTGACTGGTACGAATTCTTAAGAAGATTTAAAACATTAAAAAACCTCTCACAAACGATGAAACATTATGCATTTGATCCTTTCAAGTTCTTATATGCATGGATCTTTCAAAGAAATAGAAATATCATTAAAAAACAACATCCGACAACAGCCCTGAAGCATATGCAGCGATATACAGAGTTATCTGCGCACGAACAGTCATTATTTCATTTTAAAGTTGGATTATTGCCTTATTATATGCGCAGTAGTGATTATTTTACGATGGCTATTCCCATAGAACATCGCTTCCCGCTACTTGATTACAGAATGGTTGAATTAGGCTTAAAATTGCCTTATGAATATTTGTTTAATGGTAGTTGGACAAAATATATAACCCGTAAAGCCATGGAGCCATATCTACCTGAAAAAATCCTTTGGCGCCGGAAAAAATCGGGTTTTTATTTCCCATATCAACACTATCTATATGAGAATCGTACCACATTTGAACCACTTCTTTCTTACTTAAAGAATTTCAATTTTGATCAAGAAACAATGGGCAGCTATGAAAATCTTCTTAAAACCGATGCAGTAAAATTGTGGCGGCTTATTTCAACAGCAATATGGATAAAATTCAATTTAGCAAAATTATAAGAAAGATTACAAGGGATTACATTAATATAAGGGGGCGCGGTTTTATAAAGGGTTTTACTGCAAACCTGACCCCGGAAAAAATCTTTCTTGAGCAACTTAATCTTAAAGGTTTAATAGTTTATGACATCGGCAGTAGCAGTGGCACATTCACGGTGTTTTTTTCACGAAATGTCGGCAGGCAAGGGCGTGTTATAGCTTTTGAGCCTTTGGAAGAAAATTGCAGGGCTCTAGAAGATAGAGCAAAAAGATGCCGTTTAACAAATATCGAAATTATCAATTTAGGCATTGGAAATGAACATGGATACCGAAATATTGCAGTCCGTGCCGGTGAATCGGCTACGGCAAGTATGCAAGAAGAAATTTTTTCCAGTATTAAAAGTGAAATCGGATCAACTGTTCGGAGTATTAAAATTGATACTATTGATAATCTTGTTCTATCCAGACGAATACTATCTCCGGATTTTGTAAAAATCGATGTCGAAGGAATGGAGATAGAGGTTCTTTACGGTATGGAGCAGGTGATTATGGCCAAAAAGCCTATTTTATTTTGTGAAATACATGGAATTGACTTAAATAATAAACGTAAAAATATGTCTGAAATATCAAAATTTTTATTAGCGCATCAGTACTCTCTACATCATGTCGAAAGTAATTTATCGGAAAAAGATGTCGATTGGGAGTTTATCTCAGAAGGTCATATATACTGCAGGTAAATAACATCCGGATATTGATCATATGGATAAAATAATTAAGAAAATATTTATTTTATTAAAAAATAAAGATTTTGTTACATTATCGAGAAAAACATTCACAGGATGTAAGGAGATAATCGAGAATTGTTGGATACCACGACTTCCAAAGAACTTGATGATTGAACCAACTAATGTTTGTAACATGCGCTGTCCCACGTGTCCGACAGGCAACAAGACTTTAAACCGTGCACCGCGGATGATGACATATGATGAATTTAAAAGCATTATCGATCAATGCAAAGGGTCGGTTAAACATATAACATTATGGAATTATGGAGAACCTTTTCTTAATAATCATTTGCTTAAAATGATTCACTATGCGGTTGAAGCCAAAATTAGTGTTTGCACAAGTACGAATGGTCAATTTTTCGATTCCATAGAGTTTTGTTCCGAACTTGTAGAAAGCGGTCTTAATCGTTTGATCATTTGCCTTGATGGTGCTGATCAGGTCACTATCGAAAAGTTTCGTATCGGGGCCAATTTCGATAGGATTGTTCAAGGTATTCGAAATTTGCTTTCTGCAAAACAGAATATTGGTGTTGCCAATCCACATCTTGAGCTCCAATTTATTGTTATGCGTCATAATGAGCATCAGAAATTCTTGATGAAACAATTAGCTTATGATTTGGGTGTTGATATGTATATAGAGAAAACAGTAGGTATTGACGCCAATGACCAGAATTTCCAAGAAAAATGTCGCCAGTTACTGCCTGAGGACTTATCTGCAAGCCGTTATTACAGAATGGATAATGGTAGTTATAATCTCAAAAGAGTTATGAAAAATTTTTGCTCATGGATGCATACAACAACTGTTATTAATGCCGATGGAACGGTAGTCCCATGTTGTTATGATTTGTATTCTCAACATATAATGGGCAATGTCTTTAAAGAACCATTAACTACTATATGGAACGGCGAAAAATATCAGTTATTCCGGAAACGAATACATATTGATCGCAATTCTATCAAGATTTGCTCTATTTGCTCGGAAGGGTTGCCAGTAAGCAGTCGTATAGAATTTTCAAAACGATGAGTGCTGAACGATGAATGTGACTTTGAAGATAGCTTATTGCGATCTTTTTCAGACTGCGCCAACTCAGTCGGATTCAAGATCCCGAGAGAATTTACAGATATTTCCTTTTTTATCAAGATTTCCTTCGGGAGTTTCTGTTTTTCTACTTCTCCTTTCTCTTTGTTTATGGAATGATTGATGGATTGAATCTGACAAGCGTCGATTGCCACGCCTTTGTTGATGGTTAAAGCCTTTTGCTGCAAATTGTTTAAGGGGTTCATTACTGATCATACGAAAGGTATCTTTAGAGAATCTTCCCCTAAACATGGAGAATGTGGAATGATCGGGAACAGGATCATCGAAGGAAAGACCAAGCGTTTTGCTTTCCGGCGGTCCATACGCATATCAGGATCTGTTGGATCGGGATGCCTTAAAATTGTTGCTAATCCTTTCCACGGAGATCTGATTTGCGGGACAAGAGGCTAAATGCCCATGAGGATAGCCTTCCTTGTAGATGCATTCCCCACCCTATCGGAAACTTTCATCCTGAACCAGATAACAGGTCTTCTCGACCTTGGTCAGGACGTAGAAATCTTTGCGGCCCAACGGGGATCTCTCGACGTGGTTCAAGATGAGGTGAGATCCTATAACCTTTTAGACCGCACCCACTACCACAACGATGTTCCGGAGGATGGCATCCAACGTCTTTGGAGTTTTCTTGCTCATTTTCCCCAGGACTTGATCAGGCATCCTGCCGTGGCGCTGCGAACTCTCAACTTTTTTCGCTTCGGTCGGGATGCTTTATCCCTTAGACCTTTCTTCCGCGCCTCCCTCTTTTTAAGACGAGGTCCTTTCGATATCCTGCAATGTCATTTCGGAAGGAACGGTTTGATCGGGGCATCCCTTAAAGAAATTGGTATTCCTGGTCGCCTGGTAACGATGTTTCATGGTTACGATATACGCCTTGCAATACGGGAAGGAGGGCAGATTTATCGCCGCCTTTTTGAACAAGGGGATTGTTTTCTGGCAATTTCCGAAGCGAATCGTAACCACCTCATCCACTTTGGGGCCGACGCCGGAAAGATTCGTTACCATCCGGTCGGAATTGATATTAATCGTTTCATCCCTCCTTCCGGGCAAGAGGATGGTCCGGATAATAACGAGATCGTGCAGGTTTTGACAGTGGCCCGCCTGGTAAAGGAAAAAGCCGTCGATGACGGTATGCGAGCCGTTGCCCGATTAGTAAAAAATAGACCGACGGTGCCGTTGGAATACCGGATCATCGGCGATGGACCGGAAAAACCACATTTGCATCAACTTGCCACTGAACTTAAAATCAGTTCGGTTGTGAAGTTTATCGGCGCGCAAGCAAGGGGGGAGGTTATATCCGCCTTAAGAAAAGCGCATATCTTTATGCTTCCAAGCCGGGAAGAGGTTCTCCCGGTCGTACTAATGGAGGCCCTGGCGTCAGGCCTGCCGGTCGTCGCAACTTCCATCGGCAGTGTCGCCGAGATAGTAAAGAACGGCCAATCCGGTTATTTAATCCCTCCTATGGATATAGAGGCAATGTCCCATGCCTTGGAAACACTAGTCGATAATCCCGCAAAGGGACAGACAATGGCCACCCAAGGTAGAAAAGATGTCGTGGAACAGTTCGACATTCGCACCTTGAATCAACGATTGCTCCACATCTATGAGTCACTCCTCTGAATTAAATAAGTATAATCTGTTGGTTAGCGTGGTCATCCCCACCCACAACAGGGCCCATCTTTTAGGAAGGGCCGTGAGCAGCGTTCTCGGACAATCCTATGGGAATTTCGAATTGATCGTAGTGGATGATGCATCGACGGACAATACCGCTGATGTAATCCGTGATTTTCACGATGAGCGGATCCGTTATCTAAGACATGATTCGAATCTTGGTGCCCCAGCGGCCCGCAATACGGGCATAACCAATGCGAGAGGGTATTATATAGGCCTTTTGGACGACGATGACAAATGGCATCCTCAGAAGCTGGAGAAACAGATCAGAAAGTTTACCGAGGTTTCCGAACGGACCGGACTAGTTTACTGTGGTCATGAAGTCCGCAGTCAGGACGGCGCTCTGCTTAGAACCTATTTCCCGCAGGAAAGAGGCAATTTGCAAGTACGTCTTCTTTTAGGAACGACAATCGGCTCCCCTACACCTCTGATCCTTAAGAGCTGCTTTTCGAAGACCAGCCTATTCGATGTGAATCTGAAGAGCTGTCAAGACTGGGATATGTGGAAAAGAATATCGGAGCATTATGATTTTGACTTCGTTCCGGAGGTTCTGGCTATCGTCTATGAGCACGGTCGGCAGATATCTTCGGATTTTTCCTCCATGATTCCCGGCAGAACACGGATGGTTGAAAAACATCTTTCCGAATTCCGCCGACACCCCGAGATCCTGGTGATCCATCTAAAGCGTATTGGAAAGATGCATTGCATAAACGGCACATGGAAAGAGGCGATTCACTGGTTCTTTGAGGCTCTAAAGGTTGATCCTTTACAGATATTTAAGATTATCGCCTGGCTTATTTTGGAGTTACCAATGGTGAAATTATTTTCGAAGGAAAAAAAATTTAAAAAATATCATAGATAATCATAATAGTTACATTAATGAGAGTTCTCTTCATCAGTAATCGTAATCGCCGCTTTGAAAACACAAACACCTATCGGGAAAAGGCAATCCTCGATTTAGGGCACGAAAGCATTTTCTTTGACCATAACGAGTTTATTTTACCTGGAAGAATCAGAGACAGGCTGCCTCTCTTGCAGCGTTGGGACCTAAAGAGATTGAACAAACTTCTTCTTAATACGGCCAGAAAAATGCGCCCCGATGTTTGTCTATCAGTAGGTGGTTTTTATAATCTTCCAGAAACGATCACAAACATAAAAATACTAGGTATTCCAATGGTTTTGTGGACCACCGATGCGCCTGACAAGCATTTCACACATATCATAGAAACGGCCCATCTATACGATCACATTTTTTGTGCGGGTACCGAAGCGATTGAGCTGTTGGCGGAGCATCGGATGCTAAACACAAAATGGCTTCCTTTTGCATGTGACCCTTTTTATCATCGGCCAATTAGATTGGATTTTGATCAGAAAAATAGACTCGCAAGGGACGTGGTTTTTGTGGGTTCGTATTATCCCAACCGTTGGGCGATTCTCAAGGAATTGGTTAATCTCAATATCGGCATTTGGGGACCCGGATGGAGTAGAGTTATCAACAATGAGAACCGGAGTTTTATAAAGGATGTCCACCTGAATCACACCGAATGGGTAAAAATTTATAATGCAGCTAAAATCATTGTCATCATTCATTATCAGGATGGCCAAATTCCGTGTTACCAGGCAAGCCCGAAGATTTTTGAATCAATGGCCTGTAAATCTTTCGTGCTTACCGATGAACAGAAAGATGTTTTACGTATATTCCGTTCCGGGAAACATCTGGTTTCATTCCAAAGCATAGAAGATTTGAAAAATAAAATTCACTATTTCCTTGATCATGAAGAAGAACGGGAAAACATAGCAAAAATTGGATATGATGAAGTTATCCAGAATCACACTTATAGGCATCGTATTCAAGTGATTCTGAACTTTATTGAGGCAGGAAGTGATATAAACAAGATGGTTATTAAATAATGAATACTGAGTTAATCAAGGTGTTTAAAGAAAGGGAGCGCCGATTTCGGGAGAGAAGTATTCCTTACGGGGAACATGCCTTGCGTAGTCGCTCAAAGTGGGAGCGTTATATTGAACTTCAAAATGTTTTCCACTGGTCAGGAATAAAGGAAGGAGGGACTGTGCTGGATGTCGGGTGTGCCGACGGACGTTTTCTTGAATACATCCATGGCAGATTGTCACGTTGTTCCCTTTATGGGATCGATTTTGCGTATAATACGTTAATGCAAGTACCGCATAAATTGTCATGTAACGTAGTCTGTGCTGATATTTGCAATTTGCCCTTTAAAAGAAATATTTTTCAATATGTCTGCTGTATACAGACATTCCAGCAGATACCCTCTCAAATGGAGCGCCACAAAGCACTATTGGGAATAGTTGGAGCAATGCAGAAGAATGGCATCTTTGTGTTGACCGTGTTGAACCAACATACCTGGCACGACACCGTCGACAACGGGAAGGAGGGACCTCTCAAATCCTCACCCGATCTTTACGTTTACTTGTTCAATCATACGGATCTCAAAACTGAACTTGAAGATGCCGGCTTCACTGTTGATAGAATTGTGGGAATCAATACCCTTCCGGGCCGCTTTGTAAAACAGTTAGGATTGGCCGCCGCTTTATTTGATTTACTGATCACACGCACTTTAATAGGCCTTAGCATAAAAAAAGGGACTTATCTCTTGGCGCGATGCATAAAAAAGTAAATATAGCTCATCTTATCCCCAACCTCGGACTGGGTGGCGCTGAAAAATACGTATTTAGCCTTTTCCAGCACTGCAGCTGTGATCAATTTAATTCGACAATCCTCCACTGGCAGGATTGTCGAGACGCTCTCCAAGGATTCACTTACCATACAGACAAGATCATAAAATTGAATTTCGGGAGTATCCTCTCTGTCACTACTTGTTTCAAGCTCATAAGGTTGTTAAAGAACCTGCAAATCGATATTTTGCATACCCATTTGATGGATGCGGATCTAATCGGTTTTATCGCCTGCCGCATATTGAGAATCCCTCAACTAATCACCATTCACAGTTATCCTTATCCTATAGAAAGGAGACATTGTAATCGTTACAAGGTTATGTCTCTTTTCAATACGTCTTTTGTATTTGTATCCAACAAAGTCAAGAACTATGTACTTTCAAAAACCGGAATCTCTGAACGAAGGACTTTTGTGGTTCATACGGGGATAGACCTTGATAAGTTCCACATAGAAAAGAGTCATGAAAATAGAGAGTATCTTCTGGATAATTTGACCATTGATAAAGGATATAAAATAATAGGAAATGTATCGCGGTTGGTAGATGGTAAAGGTCATAGGCACCTGTTGCTTGCCGCAGTTGATATCTTGAAAAATTTTCCTAACACTGTTTTTTTAATCATCGGAGATGGCGCCCAAAGGGATGAGCTGGTTAAATTCAGTAATGATTTAAATATATCAGATCATGTACGATTCGCCGGATCGAGGACAGATATACCGGAGCTTCTCGATCTTATGGATATCTTTGTTTTCCCCGCTTATGATGAAGCATTCGGCATTTCAGTCCTTGAGGCCATGGCCACGGAGAAACCGATTATTGCCACAAACGACGCCGCTGTTCCCGAAATCATGGAAAATAATAAAGAAGGCATTCTTATTGAGCCACAAAACCCTAAGTTGCTCAGTAAATGTATTCAATACCTTTTATCGAATCCTGATGAAAGAGTCCGTTTGGGTAATGCTGCATGGAAAAGATCAAGGCATTTCTCTATAGAATTTATGGTTAGAGAAGTTGAAAATATTTACTTGAAGATACTGCTTAAAGACAATGTATCTTCGATGAACATATAGAATGAAAATATGTTCATAAATAAAATTCA
>Ga0302248_1001305_pt1 | contig 19255 bp, 16 predicted proteins | sample AAG_UR_Leu_MG_FD_193528 | JGI IMG/M metagenome (GOLD analysis project Ga0302248, IMG submission 193528) | Enriched activated sludge microbial communities from anaerobic digester in WTTP, New Holstein, Wisconsin, United States - AAG_UR_Leu | ecosystem: Engineered > Bioreactor > Anaerobic >... | reverse complement strand
CCCGTTGCCGGGCTTGTCATCAACGATAAAACCGGCAAAGGCGAAAGTTACGGCTACTACGGCGGCCGCTACTATCGCTACGGCAAGAATAAAGGTTATGGCTACGGATATGGTTATGGTTACGGGTACGGTTATGGCTACTATTCCGATAAAAAGCCGGATCAAAAACCGAAACACAGGAGCCGGGGGAAAATTATTGCCGGACCAAAATCGTTCTGGAAGAACATCCTCGAGAGAATAAAGAAAAGGTGAAATGATAGATTTTCACTGTCATCTTTTATTCGGTGTGGACGACGGGCCGGAAGGAATGCTTGAATCCGTCGAAATGGCCGAAGGGCTTGCCAAAGCCGGATTTGCCGCCGTTTACTGCACCCCGCACCTCATGAAAGGCGTTTACGATACCGACAACCGGACCTGCGTTTCCGTTATCGAGGCGCTTCGCCAAAAGCTTGCGGAAGAAAAAATCGATTTGCGGCTCTTTCTCGGCCGCGAATACTACCTGGACGAATACATCTTTGACCATTTGAAAAACCCCCTGCCGCTGGAAGGGACAAAATACATCATGCTGGAGATTCCCGACAATCTTCCGCAGGAATTCGTCAAACAGGCCTTCTTTCAGATCAAGCGCGCAGGCTACATCCCGATGATCGCCCATCCCGAACGCGGCCGCAACTTTGCCTTTCTGGATCAGAGCCAAAAAAGCGACCACCGGCAGCAAAATGCGCTCAAGACGCCCTACGACGTTGAACTGTTGAATTACCTTCAGGAACTTGGCTGCGCCTTTCAGGGAAACTACGGCAGCTTTATGGGTTTATACGGCCACCAGCCCAAAAAAACCGCAGCGACGCTGAAAAAGAAAGGCCTCTACACCCACTTTGGGACAGACCTGCATTCGAGGGAAGGAATCAGGTATTTGGAGGAATGGAAGGGCCTCCAAACCTCCAAACCTCCAAGCATCTAAACCTCCAATGCCTCTAAACCTCTAATGCATCTAAACCTCCAAACATCTAAGCATCTAATGCCTCTAACCCTCTAATGCCTCTAAACCTCCAAACATCTAAGCATCTAATGCCTCTAAACTTCCAATGCCTCCAATCCTCCAAACATCTATTCTAATCACCGGCGGGGCCGGCTATATCGGCAGTCATACCCTTGTGGCGCTTATCGAGGCGGGCTACAACCCCGTCATCGTGGATAACCTCGTCAACAGCAAACTGAAAGTGCTGGAGCGCATCGCCAAAATCGCCGGCAAAAAGCCGCCTTTCTACAAAATCGATTTGCGCGACACCGCCGCGCTGGACAAAGTATTCCGCAAACACAAAATCACCTCCGTCATTCATTTTGCCGCGTTAAAAGCGGTGGGCGAATCCGTTCTGCAGCCCCTTCGCTATTACGAAAACAACATAAACGGTTCCCTCTCGCTTTTCCGCGTGATGGCTGAACGCGGCGTCAAAAAAATCATCTTCAGTTCATCAGCTGCCGTTTACGGCGATCCGGCCGTCGTTCCGATAAAAGAAGACGCACCGACAATACCAACCAATCCCTACGCCGCGACTAAACTCATCATCGAAAACATATTGCGGGACATCTACAAAGCCGATCCCGCATGGCGCATCATCCTGCTGCGTTACTTCAATCCCGTCGGCGCGCATCCCAGCGGGCTGATCGGCGAAGACCCGCAGGGCATTCCCAACAACCTGGTGCCTTACATCAGCCAGGTGGCCGTCGGCAGGCGCACACACATCAACATCTTCGGCAACAACTATCCCACCAAAGACGGCACCGGCGTGCGCGACTACATTCACGTCATGGACCTGGCCGAAGGCCACGTCGCCGCCCTTCGCTACTGCATGCTTGCAAAAGACACTGATATGTCATTTCGACCGAAGGGAGAAATCTTATTCAATGATGCTAAAGATTTCTCAGTCACTTCGCCCCTTCGAAATGACACGGTTAATATTGAAAGTATGCGCTACATGGATAAAGTTACTTCGTCATCGCCGCCAACAGACGGTGATACAATTCCATTTTGTCATTACGGGCCGCCTCTCAGGCGGCGTGGTAATCTAGTGAAAACAGACCCTCGTGAGATGACGCCCCCGGCACCCCCCCTCGCCATTAACCTCGGCACAGGCAGGGGTTACACCGTGCTGGAAATAATAGAAGCCTTCGCCCGCGCCAGCGGCAGAAAAATCCCGTACAAAATAACCAAACGACGACCCGGCGACATTGCAACATGCTATGCCCGGACAGCACTGGCCAAAAAACTGTTTGGCTGGAAAGCCAAACGCAACCTTGCGGATATGTGCGCCGATGCCTGGCGCTGGCAATCCCAAAATCCAAACGGATATTAGACGATTAGAGGTTTGGCCCCTCCCTTGTCATTTCGTGCAGCGAAGCGACGAGAAATCTTAAACCTTGAACTCAATTTGTCATTCCGATCACTGTTTTTGTGCTTAACTACTTAACCCTTAAATCTTAAATACTTATGAACCTCTCCTTCATCTTCGGCACACGTCCCGAAGCCATTAAGCTCGCGCCGGTTATCCTGGCGGCAAAGGCCAATCCGCATTTTAAATGTAAAGTCTGCGTCACCGCCCAGCACCGCGAGATGCTCGATCAGGTGCTCAAAGTCTTCAAAATTAAGCCTGATGTTGATCTCAACCTCATGCGTCCCAACCAGACACTTGCAGGTTTAACCGCCAGAGCTATCCGTGGTATAGACACCTATCTGGCGCAGGAAAAACCGGACATGATTATCGTCCAGGGTGATACAACAACCGTTTTCTGCGCCGCCTTGTGTGCCTTCTACCACAAAATACCTATCGGCCATGTCGAAGCTGGCTTGCGCACAGGAAACAAATATTCGCCATTTCCTGAAGAGGCAAACCGTGTTCTGGCCACTCACCTCAGCACCTTGCATTTTGCACCCACTCAAAAGGCCCGACAAAACCTCCTTCAGGAAGGCATTGCACCCGAAAGAATATTTGTTACCGGTAACACCGTGATAGACGCTCTATTTCTGGCACGCGATAAAATAAAGAAAAAACCGCCTGCCATTCCACAACTCTGCAAATCAATCTTACAAAGCAGCCAACAGCTTGTGCTGATCACAGGGCATCGGCGCGAGAACTTCGGCAAAGGTTTCCAAAATATCTGCAAAGCCGTTAAAACTTTGGCGCAAAGATTTCCCGAGACGCAATTCGTCTATCCCGTGCATCTCAATCCCAACGTCCGGAAACCGGTTTACAGCCTGCTGGGCAATCAGGAAAACATCCATCTCATTGAACCGCTTGGCTACCTGCCATTTGTCGCACTAATGAATCGTTCAACAATTATTTTAACCGATTCCGGTGGTGTGCAGGAAGAAGCTCCCAGTCTTGGAAAGCCGGTGCTGGTCATGCGTGATACCACAGAAAGACCGGAAGCCGTGGACATGGGTACTGTCAAATTGGTTGGAACAAATGTAAATGCGATTATTGATAATGCGGCCAAGTTACTGACTGACAAGAAAGCATATTCCGTGATGGCAAGTGCTGTAAATCCTTATGGCGACGGTCGGGCAACGGAACGCATTGTCACTACCTTTCTGCAATTTACAAATTCTCTGGACCATAAACATTGAACATTAGAAAGATAGCCGACACCTGCTGCCCGTATTTTTTAAGACCGTTATTCAACCGTATCGAGAATTCACCCCTTGGCCTGCGGCTGGCGCGTGGCATGTTCTGGTCGATGGCCGGGGCAGCCATCTCCCGCGGCCTGATGCTGATTGCTTCCATTGTCGTCGCCCGCCTGCTGGGAAAGAGCGGCTTCGGCGAGTTGGGCATGATTCAGACCACCGTCGGCATGTTCGGCGTCTTCGCTGGTTTTGGCCTGGGGATGACCGCTACCAAGTATATTGCCGAGTATCGTCAGACAGATCCAGAGCGTGCCGGGCGGATCATAGGCCTATCCGGTCTAGTCGCAATGGCCACCGGCGGTTTAATGGCGCTGGGCTTATTGGTCTTTGCGCCATGGATTGCAGAACATACCATCAATGCCCCACACTTGACCGGCGTTTTGCGGATCGGGGGTTTAATACTTTTCATCAGTGCACTTAACGGTGCGCAAACAGGGGCGCTGTCAGGATTTGAAGCCTTCAAAACGATCGCTTACGTCAACCTTTTTGTTGGTTTGATCTCATTCCCAATCCTTGTATTGGGAACATACTTAGGCGGACTAACCGGCGCAATATGGGCGCTGGCGATTAATCTCTGCTTCAATTGGCTGTTCAATCATCTGGCGCTTCGTAAAGAAGCACGGCGATTCAATGTGCCCTTTACCCTCCGGAAATGTGGCCGAGAAATGCCCATCATATGGAAATTCAGTCTGCCGGCAGTATTGGCAAGCTCGTTGGTCGGTCCTGTCAATTGGCTATGTGCAACCTTCCTAGTCAATCAGCCTGATGGCTACGGTGAAATGGGCATTTTTAATGCTGCCAATCAATGGTATGCCATGCTCATGTTTCTGCCTGGTTTATTAGGCGGAGTGGTGCTCCCAGTTCTTTCTGAACGACTTGGCCAAAAAGATAAAAACCAGTCCATGAAAACAATGTTCTTTTCGATAAAGGCAAACGCACTGTTCGTAATGCCACTGGTTGCGCTTGCGGGAATTGCAAGCCCTTACATAATGAGCCTTTATGGCGCTGGATTCAGGGATGGATGGCCGACGCTTGTTGTCGTACTGCTGACAGCAGGTCTTCTAGCAGTGCAAACGCCTGTTGGACAAATCATAGCGGCATCTGGGAAAATGTGGCTCGGGTTCGTTATGAATATGGGCTGGGCGCTAGTCTTTATTGTGAGTACCCTACTCCTCGTCGATAAAGGATCTCTCGGTTTGGCCACAGCAAGAGCATGCAGTTACGTTATTCATGCAACATGGACTTTTGGATTTGCCATTTGGCTAATACGTAAAGGAGCAAGTAATTGATCAACCACAATGTAGATAACATTTTCAATAGGTCTGGCTTGGGGGCTTTGTCAGATTTGAATACACCCGAATACCAAAGCATCTTCGCCCAACTTGAAAAAGAACAAGAGGCTTTTCTTGACAAAGAAACCGAATTTCGCAGTGCAGAGTATAAATGGCCCCACGATCCACTACATCAATGGTCGAGGGCATGGGAATATCCGTATATTTATTATCACCTTTCAAGCAACTTAGGGGTGTTGCCACAATATTCACGACCTGTAATAGCCGATGTTGGCAGTGGTGTGACATTCTTTCCGTTCTCTCTTGCAAAGCTCGGACATCAAGTCGTTTGTACAGATATTGACCCCATATGTGAAAAGGATCTATCAAGAGCTATCAAGAGTGTTTTGCATTCACCAGGCAGGGTTGAAATCAGACTATTAGATAACACCAAATTACCATTCGAAGATTGCGAGTGTGATGCTGTTTACTGTATCAGTGTTTTGGAACATATACCTGATTTTGAGAATACTGTTACAGAAATGGCCAGAATACTCAAGCCAGGTGGTTTATGTCTTATAACGTGTGACATTAACCTGATGTCTGCTGATGATCGTCAATTGACTTTTCAGCAATATATGCGCTTAATGGCTGTCATCGACGCATCCTTCGTTCGAGGTTATCCTGATCGGACCATTCATCCTGTAGATGTTTTAACTACGATCAACAGCCCCTATCCATTAGGCCGCCATCTTGGAGTTGTGAAAACGGGATACCAGCTATTAAAGCAAAAAATTTTAAAACCGTTGATGGGTAGAAACCCAGGTATGGTTAACAACGCTCAGCCGTACTTAGGAGTACTCGGTTTAATACTGGAAAAGAGCAAATAGATATATTATGCCCATCACGTTTGAGAACACCTTGATACCCGCACACCGCAATGGAATCGCAATAAGTGGTGTTTGCTTAATGGTAATATGCGTGCTTGGCTTGCAATACATTCTTCCATCGATCTTTATAGATCGATGGACGTCACTGGTGGTCACTGTTTTAATAGGTGCGGTTTCATATTTATTGGGTATGCTGATCTTTGCGCCGAGATGGTGTTGCTCTATGGTAAGAAATGCTGCCTTATTTGTTAGGACAAGGTGAAAGCTTGCTTTGTCGAACAAGGGCATCCCAATGATATTAGATGGCTAGAATCAGAAATTCCTAAATAATCTAAGGAATGATGCCATACAATAACCAATATTACTTTAATGGAGAGTTATAAAAATGGATTTAAAAAAAATAATAAACTCATTAAGACGCTATATAGCAAACAATTTCCCGTTTATTCGAAGCTTTTACAGAATTGTTCGGTGGCGCATACTTCAGGCTGTCCGACGTACTTATGTGCGAAATGCAAGTAAAATGGGCGGGCTGAATGTTGATCCATACAAGATATTTTGGATAGATACACGTTTAATCAAAAAAGGAATTTATGAGCAAATACAAGGCGTGCCAAATACTGCAATGGTGGCAGGCTTAATAAAGGGTAGTGATTGGGATCGCGCCGCAATTCCGATAGATGATATTGACATTATAAAAAGCGCGAAACAAAAATTCAGACAAGGACTAAACTGGGAGGAAACCGATTATTACAGCAATATTTTACACAGCATAACAAAAGGTGTGCCTAGACGTGGGTGCATTACTAAAGAAGAAGTTACTGCTTATTTCAACCGGTTCGATCACTTATATGAACAGATTAAGGTACATGGCTATAAGCAACAAAATGAAATCGTTGAACCTGAATTCGGCTGGAGTTATACACCCGAAAATGAAATTGCCGTACATATAGACAGAGACGGACATATCCTGTTTTGTAACGGTGCGCATCGTTTTTCAATTGCGTTGGCTTTAGATATTAAACGAATACCCGTTAAAGTATGCATCCGCCATAAAAAATGGCATGAATTTTCCTGTGAATTACTAGAGTACATGAAAAGAAATAAAGGAACTGTCTACCAGCCTATCACACATCCTGATCTACAGCATATTCCATCGGCGCATTGTGAAGAAAGATTTGACTTTATGAGACCGCATGTACCCGGCGGGAGAGCCAAACTCCTTGATTTAGGGGCCAACTGGGGCTATTTTTGCCATAGATTTGAAGATATCGGATACGAATGCCATGCCGTTGAAAATGATCCTGAGAATTTATATTTTCTAAAAAAACTAAAAGAGGCTGAATACAGAAATTTTAAAATTATTGATCAATCAATCCTTGCATACAAAGACAATGATACTTTTGATGTTGTTCTTGCTTTGAACATTTTTCATCACTTTCTTAAAAAAAAGGAGGATTACGATGCGTTGATCGCTTTCCTGCAAAGGATAAAAATGAAAATGATGATTTTTGAACCTCACGATCCATCAGAGCTCCAAATGGAAGCGGCGTATTGCAATTATGAACCAGAACAATTTGTTGATTTTATAATGAAACATGCAAACTTCAAGTATTACAACAAAATAGCAACAGCAAAAGATGGCAGATCAATTTATAAACTTTACTGTTGAAGCGCTTGCGCGTTTGACATGTACTGAATAGAAAGGAAAGCATGAACATCGGAATCGTTACGTCGTGGCATGAAGGTGGCGCTGGTTATGTATCGCGGGCATACATGAACGTACTTAAATCTCATGGGCATGATGTACAAATTTATGTAAGAGGTGGGCGATATTATCCCTATAAAGACCCTAACTGGGATCTGCCAAATGTTACATGGGGGATAAGATATGAACCGCCAGGTAAATTTACCCAGTTCAACATGCAATATGTAAACATGTGCCATTTTGAAAAATGGTTATACAAACATAATATATCGGTCATTATTACAAACGAAGATACCAGATTTGAGTTGGCAAAAAGAGCCAAAAAGCTCGGCTATGTAGTAGGTACGTATATCGATTATTATAAAAAAGATACTGTTAATGAATTCAATGTTTATGATTTTCTGCTCTGTAACACAAAGCGCCATCATAGCGTATTTGCGCATATGCCATACGCTTTTTACATCCCCTGGGGCACAGACATCAATGTGTTCAAGCCTCAATCGGACAGGCGCAAGAATGATGATGATACGCTGATCTTCTTCCACAGCGCTAATTTCGGCGGGCGCAATTGTCGCAAAGGCACTGATTTACTTTTAAAAGCATTTCAGAAAATTAACGGAAAGGTTAAACTTATCATACATTCGCAAGCGCCACTTTCAAAGTTCGGTGACGATGCCGCTGAAATTGTGGAAAAAGATAGGCGGATACAATTTATTGAAAAGACAGTACCTGCACCCGGCCTTTATCATCTTGGCGATGTTTTTGTATATCCGTCACGCCTGGAAGGCATCGGCCTGTGTGTACCAGAAGCGCTGGCATGTGGTCTTCCAGTAATCACCACCGACAACGCCCCCATGAATGAATTCGTAAAAGATAATGAAAACGGTCTTCTTGTTAAAGTGAAAGAAACGAGAAAAAGAGAAGACAGGTACTACTGGCCTGAAAAAATTGCGGATATTGATGATTTGGCGAATAAAATGCAAACATATACAAACGACAGAAATCTACTGATGCGTCATAAACATCAAGCAAGAGAAAATGCAGAGAAATATCTTGATTGGATGAAGAACGCTTCGGCGGTGAGCAACAATCTTCAATCCTTACTAGAAAACACTACAAAAAAACGGCGTCGGCCTAATTTTTACGAGCGTATTGCCTGGGGGTGTGAAGCCACATATGTTGCTCTGTTAACTTATACCCGCACGATTGCCAGAAAACTACTAAGGCGTGGCCAGGCCTTTTAAATATCTAAAATAACGAGATTGCAATATGACACCACTGAACAACCCGAGCTACGATACCAACAGCGGCTTCACAAATAGCCGTAATACAATATTACTGCTTTTTGTGGCTTTGCTCATATTTCTTTGGAGCAACGGTTTTAATCTGCTCTTTTTTGATTTTAGCGATAGATTTAAACTTCTCAATCTTGCCGCAATTTTCATTATTGCCGGTCTTGCAGGTATCAGAATAGTATTTACTTCAAAAATAGTATTTACGAAAAATTATTATTTTTGGTTTATTATATTGATACTTTGCGCAATTCTTTTTCCAACATACATCAATCTTGTTATTACCAGCGATCTCAAACCAATAGAGGTGCTTCGTTCCGGCTTTTTTTATTCCGGCTTTTTTATTTTTATAATACTTGTGTCTTATCAATCAGCTCCTAATATTGTAAATAAACTTAATACCATCATTATAGCAATGATTTCTTTCAACGTTTTGTTCATTGTTGTTTTTTCGTTCTTTCCAGATTTGGCGAACAGCGTCTTTGTCCATACAATGGAACGCTTTGGAAGGATTCGAATAGGGGTAGAGTCTGGTTTGGAGCCAATGACGCACTATGCATTTTTTTATATATTAATAATGTGCACGCAAAGCAGTGAACGAATCAAAAGCAAGATATTGTATTTTTTTCTATTTGGCATTTATATTTGGTATTTTTTTGCAGTTGTAATGAGTAGAAGAGCTATTTTTGTGCTGTTAGCGATTGTTGGTTATTATTTTTTAACTCGTTTAAATGGAAAACAACGAATGCGCATCCTGCTTGCACTGCCGCTTGTACTTTCTCTGCTTTTTGTTTTGCCGCAATCTACAATTATAGTGGATTCAATACAATCAAGCTTTGTCACGGCGGTTGAAGAATTTCAATACGGTGAAGGGAACGTGGGTATCCGTGTATTCGGAATAGAATACTACCTTAATCTTTTTAAAGAATCAGGATATATGGGTATTGGAATGCTTTCTAATAGATTGCCAAGCTCCGATCCATTATTAGTAGGTGCAGAATTTTTCAGATATAATCCAGCTGATCATGGCATATTCGCTGTGCTTTATCAGTTTGGTTTTCCAGCAATTGTGTTGACCATTATTGTTCTGTATTACATATTTCGCGACTTGAAGACGGTCCGCCTACAGGGCATGCCGGAGCATTGGCCGATAGCTATGGCTATCCACCTTTATCTGGTGTTTTCTATCATTGGATTGCTGGCCATTTTCTGGAAACCTTCAGAATCATTTTGGACAGGTATAATGTTGTTTATGATTTGGAAAATGAAAGAATCAACACGTGTTAATTTGCAAACCACTAATAATAGTTAGTTGTTTTAAATATAATGATGATTAATGATGTTTCATTTATTGTAATTGCACGTAATGAAGAATTTGCCGTTCATAAATGCCTTTCTTCGATTTTTACTATGCCATTGAAGAATTGTGAAGTTATATGTGTGGATTCCGCTTCAACAGATGACACACTCGAAGTTATGAAAAAATATGCGAAAGATAATCCTTGCATGTCGATTTTTAGGTGTCGCGGAAACGTAAACGCGGCTGTTGCCAGAAACGTTGGGTTAGTGCGGGCAAAGAAGAAATATATTTGTTTTTGTGATGGTGATACGGCATGGGAAAGCAATTTTATTAGTCAGGCATTAACGCTGATGGAAGCAGGCGAGGCAGGTGCTGTTACTGGATGTTTGAAAGAAATCGTTTATTCAAATTCTCACAAGATAATTCTTCAGACAAGCGAACGAATTTCATACCCCAAGCGAATGGCCATATATCACTGTGGCGGAAACTTTATGGTGAGGAAAGAGATTGCAGATAAAGCCGGACTGTGGGAGGAAAGAATGGTGCGCAATCAGGATATCGACTACACATTACGCGTATCGCGTTATGGACGATTTATTGGGCTACCTGTGTTAATGGGCACACACCATACAAAGAAATATGACGAGCGCGTATGGGATATTTTATGGAAGGGTCTATCTCGAGCTCAAGGTGCGTTAATTAGAAAAAATCTAGATCGTCCGAAAGCCATTGCAGCGTTGTTGATGAAACATCGTGCTTACACTGCGGGCTATTTGTTCTACATATTGTGTATTGTCGCAATTATTCTGATCTTCTGTAACGTTTGGTCGCCAATATATATTGCTGCCTTGCCTTTGAGTTTTTTATTGATGGATTTACTTAGGGGTGTATTTAAACGGGAAAGCTTGTTGGAACGTTTTGTTGCACATTACTGCTATATTCCAGCGATTATGATGGGGCTATTATTTGGCCCGGGTACCAAAAAAGGCGAAAGCTATGTAGAAATAATACATTAGTGAAAGCTGGCGGTACGCACCACCGCACACCTCCTCATTAATTACGTAAAATAAACTGGTAACGGAGTTTTAACAACGCTACTTGGCATATGCCCCCTCTTAAAGAAAAGGATTTAATAACAAAACATTCCATTGCCTATATTTCTAAGTGAAACAAAATACTGACAAATCGTTTTATCAAGTAATCAATTAAATAATAAATGATTATAATATTAGCTGAAGATATATCCGAGCCAGTTGATGAAGGAATCAAAAAGTATTCTTTCTCCTTAGCAAAAAAATTTATTGATCAGGATAAACAAAATCTTGTTTTTTCATTTTTCCCAAACAAGGAGTTGCCCCATATTGAATATTTACCCCGAAACAAGTTTTTTATTTCATTTTCTTTTTTTAAACGAATAAATTCAATTAAACCAAAGTTTCTAATATACATACCTTTTTCTTCAACTACTTTAATGAGTTTTATTAGAATGAAGGTTGTTTCATTGTGGTGTGGTTCCGCAAAAACAATAATTGTTAGCCTACAAAAACGAAAACACAATTATTTATCTAAATTATTGATCGCATTCATTAAACCTTACGCGATAATTGTGTTATCAAGAACAGAGGTTGGTTATTACGAAAAATTAGGTTTAAAATGTATTTTAAGTCCTGTCGGTGTTGACACAAATAAGTTTACAAATGTAAATCAAAACAAAAAGCAAGAATTAAGGAAAAAGCTTAATTTGCCAATCAACGGCAGAATAGTCCTCCATGTTGGTCATATAAACAAAGGAAGAAATATTGATTCAATCCGTAAGTTGCTATCACATGGTTTTAAAATAGTTGTAATTGGAAGTACAAGGTTTGAGAGTGATAATGAACTTAAAATATACCTTGAGAAAGAAGGGTATATTTTCATAACTGATTATATAGAAAATATTGAAGAATATTATCAGGCTTCCGATATCTATATTTTTCCCGTTCAATCATCAACGAGTGCTATGGAGTTCCCTTTATCTGTGTTGGAAGCAATGTCGTGTAATCTTCCAATACTCACAACAAATTTTGGTGGCATCGAAACTTACTTTTCCGAAACAGACTGGTTTAAATATTATAACGATGACACAGAAATGCTGACAGAAGCCAATTTGCTTCTGGCGGCACCTGAATGTAAAAATAGAGATATTATTTTACGCAGTTTTTCTTGGGACAAGGTTTTTGATAACTATTGGGCAGATAAATTGAACGCACTATGATAATTTATGTTACAGGTATTGACGGGTCTGGCAAATCGACGATTGCGGATAAATTGACGAAAGAAGTTTTTCATGACAAACAAACTGTATATATATGGGCGCGTTATCAGCCCAAAATAGTGAAATTCCTGATATCGCCATTTAAAAGAAATTACGTTTCAGATCCTGCTAACGACCACATAATGAACGCCGCGCAGCTAACGCGGTGGTTAATATTTAAGAAAAAAATCACAAAGAGTTATCTTGTTTCAAAGATTACCTATTTAATTCAGTCTGTTGATTATTATCTACAACTTAAAAAAGTGGTAAAAAAGATTGAAGACAATAAGGATAATAATATAATTATCGACAGGATGTATCTTGATTTTATTGTTGATCAATCCATTAATTATGGCGATATTTCTGATAGATATTTCACCAAAATATTTCTAAATCGATTAGAAAAATTGGATTATATATTTTATATAGATGTCGACGATGAAATTGCGCTCAGAAGAAAAGCAGACATACCCTCCCTGGAATATTTAAAAGGGAAAAGGAAATATTATAAGCAGTACATTGAGATGCTTGATAACGCGTATATCATAAATAACAACAACAATATTTCTGATACGATGAAAGAAATTCAACATTTGTTGGAAGCATAATCTTATGAAAGTATATATAATTGGCATTGATGGTCTTGAACTTGATATTTTAAATCATTATGAGTCATTTCTTCCAAACTTTGGAAAAATAAGGAACAAGGGTTGTCTAGGCACAATAAATTCTGTCTATCCAGTTGATTCTGTTCCTGCATGGCAAACAATCTTTACCGGATTAAACCCCGCTCAGCACGGTATTGTCCGCGGCAAAGATTATGTAGAAAGCTTGCAGGATTTTGAGAAAATTAATAATTATAATTTAAAAGGAAACACTTTTTGGGATAAAATCAGCGCGCAAAATAAAAAATGTTTAATCTTGAATCCATTTCTGGCGTATCCGGCCTGGCGCATCAATGGACTAATGATATCCGGCCCTGCCTTTGTAGAAGGTGATATTTCAAAGTATCCCGAAAGCACACACTGCAATCCGGCTGTTTATGGCGGCTACAAACCGACGCGTCGTGACAAACTTAAAGATGATTTACTGGAAGCGCTCGAGGATATAAAAGGTCTATGGAAGGAATTTGAAACACACACGCAAGATCAAGAATACGATTTATGTTTTATCACCTTCACACAACTTGACCGCATACAGCATTACGCTTGGCGGTTTTATGACAAAGGCGATCCGTTACATGAGGAAGATGTACTTCTTTCTGACTTAATCAAGAAAGCATATATGCTGTTAGATTCATTTATCGGCAAAATCTTGTCAAAAATGAATGATAATGACCATCTTGTCATTATCAGTGATCACGGCTTTGGTCGACGGCCATATAAATTAGTAAATTTTAATGAAATATTCCGTCAGCACGGTTTGCTTAAATTGTCGGAGAACAAACAAATCGTTAATGTAAGATTTATTCAGAAAGTTAGAAATTTCACGATAAGAACATTATCTAATCTTAAGGTTCTTGATATTGTCTCAAAAGTTGCAAGAAAGTTACCTGCATTAAGAAAATACAAAAAATCCGATTTCTTAATTGATACGGATAATTCACTTTGCTACACGGATCAATTCTTTAGTGGGAAAAATGCTTATTGCGGTTTCAATTTTGGCCAAATAATCAAAAACGGGTCTGAAGAAAAACGCAATGAGGTTATAAATAAAATAAAAGAAATTTTTTCTGCTCATCCTGAACTGCCGAGGTACAAATGGATGAAAACATCAAACGAATTATATAAAGGGAAATATGCACATAGGTATCCTGATATTTGTACGGAACTAGAAACTGGTTACGGCGTTGAATTTGACATGTTTGGTGAGATACTTACTGACAGTGTAACCCATTATGTTATTTCCGGCGGACATTGTAACCCTGGCACATTTGGTTATTATTCGAAAAATAATTTTCAACAACCCTGCATTAATTCAATAGATGAATTTCACAATTTTCTGCTTTCATTGTTTAAATGATAATTTTAGCGCTGACTGAAGTGTAGATGAAAATCCTGCAAATCAATAATTTTCATTATCGGCGTGGTGGCTCGGAAGCCGTTTATTTTAATACGGCGGAACTTCTCAAGAAATATGGCCATGAAGTAATTTTCTTTTCCAGCAAGATGCCTGATAATCTGCCGTGCGAACAAAGCAAATATTTTGTTTCCAATATCAATGATATCCCCCGCTGGAAAGGTTTGCATAATTATTTTCATAATCGCGAGGCAAAAGAAAAAATCACAAAATTGATTGAAGCTGAAAAACCTGATATTGCGCACGCTCATCTTTTTTGGGGCAATATTTCACCATCCATATTTTCGATTTTTAAAAAGTACAAAATCCCTTTGATACACACAGCTCATGATTATCGCATGGTATGTCCAGCCTATACTTTTACCGATATACAAGGTAGTGTGTGCGAAAAGTGTCGGGGGCAACATTTTTACTGGTGCGCTGCTAAAAGATGTTCAAAGGGTAGCGCTTTGGAAAGTTTCGTCATGGCAGCCGAAATGTATTTCAGAAATGCTTTTTTCTCACCGGTTAAAAATCTGGATGGTGTGATTTATGTAAGCAACTTTTCAAAACAAAAACACCTGCAATATAATCCCAACTTTTCCGAAGTGCCTGATATGGCACTGTATAACTTTGTATCTGAGAAAAACAGCGATTTTCTAGCGCAGAATAAACGAAGTTATTTTATTTATTTTGGCAGGTTGTCGCATGAGAAGGGCTTACGTACACTTATTGAAGCATTCCGCCACATGCCGGATTTGCCGCTCAAGATTGTAGGCACCGGCCCGGAAGAACAAGAACTTATTGATTATGTTCGCAGTAATAAAATTAAAAATATCGAGTTTATGGGATTTAAGACAGGTGATGATCTCAAAAAAACAGTTTCTGAGGCGGCGTTTGTTATTGTGCCGTCGGAATGCTATGAAAACAATCCGATGACGGTCATAGAAGCTTATTCCATGGGTGTGCCGGTAATTGGTGCAAAAATCGGCGGAATTCCGGAAATTCTGCCGGATGGGAAAACAGGCTTTTTGTTTGCGCCGAAGGATGCGGCAGATTTAAAAAATGTTGTTGCGCGAGCCAATCAATTAAATGCGAATGAGTATAAGGCGATGAGTGATAACGCCCTGCGCTTTGCAGATGATAATTTTGGTGAGCGCTTGTACTATCAAAAGCTGATTGATTTTTACGGAAAAGTTATATCTTTAAAGAGAAAATTAAACTGAGTAAATAATTCTGCTATGGACGCTTCAATCATTGTTACCTACCGCTGCCCGATGAAATGCCAGATGTGTAATATCTGGCAGAATCCCACCGATAAAAGCCGAGAATTCAAGCCGGCGCTATTACAAAGACTCCCCACCATGGATGGTGTCAACGTAACCGGCGGTGAACCGCTTATCCGGGAAGATTTGCCGGATATTATCCGTATTCTTTTTACAAAGACAAACCGCGTCGTCATTTCGACCAGCGGCTGGTTCGAAGAACGTATTTTTGAACTGGCAAAAGAATTTCCGCAACTCGGGTTTCGCGTGAGCATTGAGGGGCTTTCGCAAAAGAATGATGAGCTTCGCGGTCAGCCCGGCGGCTTTGACCGCGGCCTAAGGGTTTTGCTTGGTTTAAGGAAGATGGGCGTCAAAGATATTGGATTCGGCATTACGGTTTCGAACAATAATTCCAAAGATATGCTCTGGCTCTATGAACTGGGGAAAAATCTAAATCTTGAGTTTGCCACGGCGGCTTTTCATAATTCTTTTTATTTTCACAAATACGATAATTGCATCACAAATATTGACGAGGTCTGCGGCAATTTTGAAGACTTAATCAACAGGTTGCTGAAAGAGAAACATCCGAAATCGTGGTTCCGCGCCTTTTTTAATTTAGGGTTGATTAACTATATCCGGGGCGGCCGCAGATTGTTGCCGTGCGAAGCGGCGACGGAGAATTTTTTTATTGATCCGTATGGCGAAGTCCTGCCCTGCAACGGCATGGAAGAAAAATACTGGTTCGAAAGTATGGGAAATTTGAACGATGTCAGCGAATTTATGGAAATATGGAACAGCGAAAAAGCGAAAGCGGTACGGGAAAAGGTTGCCCATTGTCCGAAAAGCTGTTGGATGATCGGCACTGCCTCACCGGTAATGAAAAAATATATTCGCCATATTCTTCCATGGGTCGTAAAAAACAAGATTAATTCATTACGCGGCGTCGGCGTGGATACTCAATGTATCCCTTTTTTTCATGTTGGCAATAACGATAAACAGGGCATCCGAAAAGATTAAATTTAATTCAGACTTACCTCTTAAAAACAAATCATGAAAATTATCTTCATTGGTGGCAGAGATATTCACCAGCTTGGTGGCATAGAAAGCTATATGTATAATCTTGCGACATGCTTAAAAAATAAAGGCCATGAACCAGTCGTCTTTTGCGAAAGCGCCAAGAATATAGTCGAGTATGTGAATGGCTTTAAGGTTGTGCACAATAAATCCATCGGCGGCAGGTATCTGTGCAAAATACTTTTAGGGCATAAGGCCACGTTATATGCGCTTTTTAAAGAACGTGACGCAAAGATGTATCACTATAACGGCTGGGGGCCTGCCATGGCGGCGTGGCTTGCCGCTGTTTGCGGGAAAACGATTGTTTACCAGAGTCACGGGCTGGAATGGCAGCGGACAAAATATACGTCCCGGCAGCAGAAAATTATGAAATTTATGGAATGGTTGACTGTAAAGTTGATGAAAAACATTACGGCCGTCAGTCAGGAACAAACGGATTTTTTTCTTACAGAATACGGCAAGAAATGCATGACGATACCCACCGCGGTTAACCTGCCCGCGGAATATTATGAAGGCGATGTACTGGAAAAATATAAGCTGGAAGATGAAGGCTATTATTTATATTTAGGACGACTTGTGCAGGATAAGAACCCCGACTATCTGATAAAGGCGTTCAATAAAAGCGGCATTAAAGGGAAAAAGTTGGTCATTGCCGGAAGCAACGATGCCGATTTGAAATATGTTGAATACCTGCACCAATTGGGCGCTGATAATCCCAATGTGATATTTACCGGCGCTGTTTACGGCAACGATAAGGAAAAGCTTTTAAGCGCTTGCTTTGCGTTTTGTCTTCCTTCTACCCTGGAAGGTCTGCCCATTACTTTGCTGGAGGCCATGAGCCACAAAAGAATTTGTCTGGCTTCGGATATCCCCGCCAATAAAGAAGCGTTAGGCGACAGCGGCGTATGGGTTAAATATGAGGACGTTGACGATCTTTGCGATAAACTTCTTTTCATCTTAAAAAACCACAAGTATTTGGAAAATCAAAAAGAAGTCAATTACCGCCGCGTTGTGGATAATTTTACATGGGACAGGGTTTCGGTTTTATATATCCAATATATGAAAAGTCTTGCCGATGTCTGAAGAAAAAATCGAAAATCAGAAGAAGTCATTCGAAATTCGGGATTATAAGCCTGGTGATGAAGCAGCGATTTGCGCCTTGTTTGAAAAGGTTTTCGGTAAACCGATGGGCAAAACGGAAAGCCTGCGCCACTGGCAATGGGAGTTTCTGGAGAATCCGGTAAAACCTATCGCTATAAAGCTGGCGTGGGATGGCAGCAGGTTAGTTGGTCAAGAAGCGGCCAATATTCTGCGGATATATTCTCAAGGCAAAGAATATTTAGCGTTGTTAATTTTTGATACAATGACTGATCCCGATTATCAGGGCTTGGGGATTTTTACGAAAACAGCAAAACAGTTTTACAAAGATCTATCAGCAAAAGGCTATACTTTTGTTTTCGGTTTTCCAAATGCGAATGTGATTTTTGCCAGAACTAAGAAACTCAATTGGAAGATAATTTACGATACGCCTATATGCGTACGACCGCTGGATGTCGGTGGTTTTGTAAGTGAAAAGACTAAAAGCATTTTTCTGGGTAAAAGTGCAAGTGCCTTTAGTAAAAAAGTGTTTAGTGCGCCGCGGCGGTTGAAAACATGCGACACATCAATAGAAATTCGCAAGGAAAAACAATTTGATACATGGGCGGATGAATTGTGGGATAAATGTAAAAACCAACATAAGTTATGGGTTGTGAGAGATTATCAATATTTATCCTGGCGTTACGATATGCGACCGGAATCAAATTATGATTTATACACTGCTTGGGAAAATAACATTTTAGCGGGCTATATTATTACGACAGAAATAAAGCGCAACGAAGGCAAAATTGTATTTATTGCGGATGTTTTGGCAGATATTAAAGTCAACGGTGTAGTAGATTACCTTTTAAATGCTGTAATACAAGAGAGCATCAATAAAGGGGCTGCCATGATTTCTTCAATGGTTATGCCAAATTCAGTTTACAAATCAGCATTCCGCAAAAAACTATTTATCAAACTGCCACGCATACTAATGCCGCAGGAAATGCATTTTGGGGCATACTCTCTTGACAACGGACTATCGAAAGATTTTCTATACGATGCGCATACTTGGCATATCAGTTGGGGCGACACAGACCTTCTTTGATAATTAATGGAAATGAAATCTTTAAATCATAAATCTGTCGGCTTTTTAACCGTTGATGTGGAGGAATGGTTCCATATTCTGGACGATCCGGCGGTCCCGGCTTTTGCCTCATGGCCGGGGCTTGAATCGCGCCTGCAGCGCAATATGGAACTGCTTCTTTCGCTGCTGGATGAATACAAGGTTAAAGCCACCATGTTCTGGCTGGGGTGGGCGGCTGAAAAGCACCCTACCCTATTA
>Ga0302248_1001295_pt1 | contig 19350 bp, 18 predicted proteins | sample AAG_UR_Leu_MG_FD_193528 | JGI IMG/M metagenome (GOLD analysis project Ga0302248, IMG submission 193528) | Enriched activated sludge microbial communities from anaerobic digester in WTTP, New Holstein, Wisconsin, United States - AAG_UR_Leu | ecosystem: Engineered > Bioreactor > Anaerobic >... | reverse complement strand
GTTCACGTCGCCCACGAGAATCAGGGTCGTCCGGAGGGGAACGGCCTTCAGGAGATTGTGCATAAGGAGGATGTCGATCATCGAGGCCTCGTCGATGATCAAAAGGTCGCAGTCCAGCGGCGAATGTTCGTTTTTCTGGAATCCCCCCTGAAGGGGGCTGAACTCGAGGAGGCGGTGGATGGTTTTTGCACCCCAGCCCGTGGCCTCCGCCATTTTCTTGGCCGCCCTTCCCGTCGGGGCGGCGAGGACGATCTTCGTCTGGACGGTGCCGTAGATCTTCAGGATGGCATTGATGATGGTGGTTTTTCCCGTCCCGGGACCGCCGGTGATGACCATGACCTTGTTTTCGATGGCGGTCCGCACCGCGGCGAGTTGTTTCTCCGCCAGGGTGATGGCCAGCTTTTCCTGGACCCAGGCCAGGGCCTTGTCGGTATCGATCTTCCGGATCCGTTTGGGAGCGGCGATGAGAGCCCGGAGACGGGATGCCGTCTGGTTCTCCGCCAGATGGAAGGGGAGGCCGTAAACGGCCCGCCGGCTGGGGTCCTCCCGGTCTTCTACGACGATCATCCTTGACGAGGCCAGATTTTCCAGGGCCGCTTCGATCAGGCCGGCCTCGACGCCGAGGATGTTCATGGCCTCCTGAACCAGGACCGGCTGAGGGGCATAAACATGTCCCTGATCGGCCAGTTGATTCAAGACATAGATGAGACCGGCCTCGACCCGGACGAGGGACTCTTTTGGGAAGCCTAATTTTTCCGCTATCTTGTCCGCGGTGACAAATCCGATGCCGAAGATGTCCGCGGCGAGGCGGTAAGGGTTGTCCTGAACGATCTTGATCGCTTCCCGGCCGTATTGTTTGAAGATCTTGGCCGCGAAACCGACGCTTACGCCATGGGTCTGGAGAAAGAGCATGACCGTGCGGATCTCTTTCTGATCGTCCCAGGCCCTGCGGATCATGGCGATCCGTCCCTCCCCGATCCCCGGTATTTCCTTTATCTTTTCGATGTCATTCTCGATGACATCCAAGGTTTTTTTCCCGAACTTACCGACGATACGCTTGGCCATGACGGGTCCGATGCCTTTAATCAGCCCCGAACCGAGATATTTCTGGATGCCGTAAACCGAGGCCGGCGTCTTGGTTTCGCAGGTGATGATCTTGAACTGGCGGCCGTATTTTTCGTGATTGGTCCACTCCCCCTGCATGGCGACGATCTCACCGGGGGTCGGCCGCAGGAGGTTGCCCACACAGGCCACGAGCTCTTTCTGCCCCGGGACTTTAACCTTGACGATGGCATAACCCGTCTCTTCATTGAAGTAGGTGATGTGTTCGAGGAACCCCTGCAGTTCCGTGAGCTTCGTTTCGTTCATGACTGTTCCGTCGCCGGCCGTCGTACCGGCAATAATGGCCTCCTTATTTCCTGATGATCGCCGCTCCGAACCACTTGCGGGAGATGGCATCGGCGCTGCCGTCTTCCTTCATTTCCGTCAGTACCCGGTCTATGGCGTCGCGAAGGGCCCGGTCCTGCTTGCGGAAGCCCACGGCGTACTGTTCCCGCCCGAGATCCTCGGCGAGGATGGTGAAGGTTCCCGGTTTCCCGGCGGCCAGGAAGCGTCCCGTCACCTCGTCGATGATCACGGCATCGAGGCGCCCCGCCGCCAACTCGCCCACGGCGGCGATATCGTCGGGATAGCGTTTGAGCACCGCGATCTGTGCGGCGAGCCGCCCTGCGGCGCGGAAGGCCGTATCGCTGGAGGAGCCGAGTTGCAGGCCGACCCTTTTCCCCTGGAGGTCGGACGGGCGGGAAATCGCGGCGCCGCGGCGGACCATGACGACCTGGCGATTGTCGAGATAGGGCCGGGAGAAGATGATCCGCTCCCGGCGTTCCGGGGTGATGGAAAGACCGTTCCAGATCATGTCGATCTCCCCCGCTTCGAGCCTGTCGATGACCCCGTCCCAGGCCACGGGCCGGAAAATGACCTGCAGCCCCAGTCGCTCCGCCGCCTTTTTGGCCAGGTCGATGTCGAAGCCCACCAATTCGTCCGCGGCGGCTACACGCTCCACCTTTTTTTTCGCCAGGTTCAGCTCATAGCGTACGGTCCGGTCGGCGATCGGCTGACGGAAACCCATGGGTGGGAAGGCGTCGTCGAGGCCGACCACAAAGTAGCCCTTCAATTTTACTATTTCCAGGGAGCGATCACCACCCGACGGCCCGGGGCAACCGGCAATCAACAGGAGTGTCAGCATCAGCGCCGCCACCGGGAAGGCTGATTTCCCCCCTTTGCCCATAAGGGGTTTCGTTAGGCTGCCGGCGATGATCATCATTCAGTTCCCGGGAAAATAACGGGGTTTGAGCATGTTTGCCGGCGACAGGACGTTCGCCAGCTCCTCTTTCGTCAGATACCCCTTTTCCAGGACCACTTCCGCCACCGACCGGCCCGTATCCAGGGCGAGACGGGCTACCTCCGACGCCTTCTCATAGCCGATGTAGGGGTTGAGGGCGGTGACCAGCCCGATGCTCCTTTCGACGTTCAGACGGCACTGCTCCCGGTTGGCCGTGATCCCCTTGATGCAACGATCCGCCAGGACACGGCAGGCGTTTTGCAGGAAGGTTATGGAATTGAAGAGGCTGAAGGCGATGATGGGTTCCATGGCGTTCAACTGGAGCTGCCCCGCCTCGGCGGCGAAGGTGACGGTCGTGTCGCTGCCGACGACATAGAAGGCCACCTGATTCACCACCTCGGGGATGACGGGGTTCACCTTGCCGGGCATGATCGTCGAGCCCGGGGCCATGGCGGGCAGGTGAATCTCGTTGAGGCCGCACCGCGGACCCGAGGAGAGAAGGCGCAAGTCATTGCATATTTTGGACAATTTAACCGCCACCCGTTTCAGCACCCCGGAGAGCTGGACATAGACCCCCGAGTCCTGGGTGGCCTCCACGAGATTGACCGCCGCCTCCACCTCGATGCCGGTGAATTGGCGCAGGAGAAGAACCGCCAGGGGGGCATACTCCGGATGGGCGTTGAGACCCGTGCCGATGGCCGTGGCCCCGAGATTGATCTCCCGGAGCAGTTGCTCCGTTTCCTCCACCCGGGCGATGTCTTCCCCCACCATGACGGCGAAGGCGGAGAATTCCTGGCGCAGGCTCATGGGGACGGCATCCTGCAGTTGGGTGCGGCCCATCTTGATGACATCCCGAAACTCGATGGATTTATCCTCGAGGGCGCCGTAGAGATGCCGCATCGCCTCCAGGAGTCCCCGGATCTTGAAGATCAGGGCCAGACGAATGGCCGTGGGATACACATCGTTGGTGGACTGACACATATTGACGTGATTGTTCGGATGGATGATATCGTAGCGGCCCTTGTCGTAACCCATCTTTTCCAGGGCCACATTGGCGATCACCTCGTTGGCGTTCATGTTCGACGATGTGCCGGCGCCGCCCTGGATCATGTCCACGACAAACTGATCGTCGTATCGTCCGGCGATGACATCGTCGCAGGCCGCGGAGATGGCGGCGGCGATTTCTTCCGGCAGCAGACCCAGTTTGGCGTTGGCGCCGGCGGCGGCCTTCTTGATGTAGGCCAGGGACCGGACCATGAGCCGGTACCGCCCCAGTGTTACGCCGCTGATGGGAAAATTTTCCACCGCCCGGAGGGTCTGCACGCCGTAGTAGCACGCCGCCGGAACCTCCCGTTCCCCCAGCAGATCGTGTTCGCGGCGAAATTTTTGTCTGGTCATGGCTCTCTCCTCAAACTAACCCCCATGCTCGGTTAAGGCACAGCGAAAGATGAAAATATGCGATTGTTTGTGACGTTTTCATATAAATCTGGTTGCCCTCGTCTCAAGTGATGACCCCCTCCGGCAGGGGGAGGACAACCCATCCGGTGATCGGGGTCTGTAAATCCCGGCAAGGATGACCTTTCTGAAGATGCCGGCTATGAAGGCCTCCCTTTATGAATACCCTCAAACACGTGATGATTGCCATCTTTCGTTTTGCCCCCTGCGGGCGTGGGGGCTTTTTATGTTAACCCCGTCCTTCCGGCTGCCCTTCCGCCGCCGGGGACGGACGTTTCTGCATCTGTCGCCGGCGCTTGCGGATGGAGCGCCAGCCCCTCCCATTTGGCCACGACCGCCGAGGCGAGGCAGTTGCCGATGACGTTCACGGTGGTCCGCCCCATGTCGGCGATGGCATCGACGGACAGAAGGACAGCCACAGCGGATACCGGCAGGCCGAAGGTGGGCAGCAGACCGGCGAGGATGACCATGGAGCCCCGGGAGATCCCCGCCACCCCCTTGCTGGCCAGCATGATGGTGAGACCCATGAAGAACTGCTGGCCGAGGCTCATCTCGATCCCCGAGGCCTGGGCCACAAAGACGGCGGCCATGGGCAGATAGAGGGTTGTGCCATCGAGGTTGAAACTGTATCCCACGGGAATCACGAAAGAAACGATACGTCGGGGGACGCCGAAGGCCTCCATGGCCTCCATGGCCTTGGGCAGGGCGGCCTCGGAGCTGGTGGTGGAGAAGGCGATGACGGCCGGTTCCTTGACGGCGGCGAAGAACTTGCGGAGGGGGATCCGGAGGAGGAGCATGACGGGAACGAGAATTGCGAGGACGAAGACCAAGAGGGAGAGAAAGAGGCAACCGATCAATCCCAGAAGATGCATCACCACGGAAATCCCCTTGCTGCCCACGACGAAGGCCAGGGCCGCCCCCACCCCGATGGGGGCGAAGCGCATGACGATGTTCGTGTATTTGAACATCACCTCCGTGACGGACTCGCACAGCTCGATAATGGGCTTTTTCCTCTCCCCGGCCATGATCACGGCGGCGGAGAAAATCACCGTGAACACCACCACCTGGAGCAGATCCCCCCGGGACGCCGAGTCAATGACGTTTTCCGGAAACATGTGGACCAGGAGTTCGGAAAAACTGTGGACCTTGCCGGCTACCACCGCTTCCCGTCCGCCGCCGATATCCACGCCATCTCCGGGGCGCAGCAGGTTCACGGCCGCCAGCCCGATGCCCAAAGCGAAGGTGGTGATGATCTCGAAATAGACGATGGCCTTGAGTCCCATGCGGCCCACGGCCTTCATGTCGCCGTGGCCGGCGATGCCCACGATCAGGGAGGCGATGATGATAGGCACCACGATGGTCTTGACCAGGCGGATGAAGATGGCGGAAAGCGGTTCGAGATAGGGGGACAGGTGGGGAAAGACCAACCCGAGAACCAGCCCGAGGGCCATGCCGATAAAGATCTTCTGCGAGGGCGATATCCTTTTCATCGGCCGCTCAGAACAGGGAAAATTCGTGGACATCCCTGGCCAGGCCGGTCCGCACGGCCACCTCCCGCACCGCGGCGGCCACGTTTTCCTGCACCCGGAGGTTGAAGACGCTGGGGATGATGTAGTCCTCCCGCAACTGTTCGGGCTCGACGCTGGCGGCGATGGCCCGGGCGGCGGCCAACAGCATCTCCCGACTGATCTCCCGGGCGTGGCAGTCCAGAACCCCCCGGAAGAGCCCGGGGAAGCAGAGAACGTTGTTGATCTGATTGGGATAATCCGAACGGCCCGTGGCCATGATCCGCACATGTTTTCCCGCCTCCTCCGGCATGATCTCCGGCGTGGGATTGGCCATGGCAAAAACGATGGGATCCTTCGCCATCTTCTTGATGTGGGCGGCGCGGAGCAGGTTGCCCTCAGAAACGCCGAGGAACAGATCCGCGCCCCTGAGGGCCCGGAAGACATCCCCCTGGAGCTGTTCTTCGTTGGTCTCCAGGGCGAGTTTTTCCTTGACGGGATTCATGTTTTCCTTCCGCCCCCGGTAGAGGATGCCCTTGCGGTCGCAACCGATGAAACGCCGGACCCCGGCGGCCCTAAGCAGGTTTATGGCCGCGATCCCCGCGGCGCCCAGACCGTTCACCACCACCAGAATGTCCCGGATATTCTTGCCGGTGATCTTCAGGGCGTTGAGGAGACCCGCCAGGATCACCACCGCCGTGCCGTGCTGATCGTCATGGAAAACGGGGATCTCCAGGAGGTCTTTCAGTCGTGTCTCGATCTCGAAACAGCGGGGGGCGGAGATGTCCTCCAGATTGATGCCGCCGAAGCCGGGGGCGATGCGGCACACCGTCTCCACGACCTCGTCGGGGATTTTCGTATCCAGGCAGATGGGGAAGGCATCCACTCCGCCGAAGTTCTTGAACAGCAGGGCCTTGCCCTCCATGACCGGCATGGCCGCCTTCGGGCCGATGTCCCCCAGCCCCAAAACGGCGGTGCCGTCGCTGACGATGGCGATGCAGTTCTTCTTGATGGTCAGGTCGTGGGCCCGCTCCGGGTCGGCATGGATGGCCTCGCAGACCCGGGCCACACCGGGGGTGTAAGCCATGGCCAGATCATCGCGACTGTTGAGGGGAATCTTACTCTTGATCTCGATCTTGCCTCCCATGTGGGCCATAAAGGTGCGGTCGGCGACATCGATGACGGTGATGCCGCCGATCTTTTTCACCGCGGCGAGGATTTTCTCCATCATATCGTGATCGGCGGCACTGACGACGAAATCACGGATGATGCAGCTCCCTTTGAAACCTACGATGTCCACCGCCCCTATGTTCCCCCCGGCCCTACCGATGGCGGAGGCGACCCTTCCCAGCATCCCCGGCTTGTTGCTCAGTTCGAGCCGCGTTAGGACGCTGTAGCTGGCGCTGGTGGTTTTGATCATGACCCCCTCCCAAAAAAGATTTCAGTATTCGTTGAAGATCCTTTGAATATTCTTCAAATTTCCGGTTCCGGTCAGGGCCAGCATGAGCAGAATCCGGGCCTTCTGGGGATTGAGGGAACCGGCGACAAGAAATCCCAGTCGGTCGTATTCGCCCTGGGGCGTCACCAGGCCGCTGCCGGTCCGGGAGGCACGGACGATCACCACGCCTTTGGCGGCGGCATCCCGGAGCGCCGCTTTCATGGCGGCGGACATCCCGCCGTTGCCCATGCCGGCATGGACAATGCCCCGGGCGCCGGACTTGACGGCCGCATCGGCCAACTCCCGTCCCTCGTTGGCGTAGCCGTAAAGGATATCCACCCGGGGCAGCGTCGCGAGTCCCTGGAGGTCGAATTCCGAGTTGCCGGTGTGTCGCCGGAGGGATTCCTGAAAGAAAAAAACTTGGTTGTCGAGGATGTAGCCGAGGCAGCCGAATTCCCGGGCGGAAAAGGTGTCCACGCCGGTGGTGTTCGTTTTGGTTACCTCCCGGCCGCTGTGGATCTTCTCGTTCAGGGTCACCAGGACCCCCCGACCTTTTGCCTCCCGACTGGCGGCCAGGGTGACGGCGTTGAGGAGATTCAACGGACCGTCGGCGCTGACCGCCGTGGCGGGACGCATGGCGCCCACCAGCACCACGGGCTTCTCGCTTTTCACCGCCAGATTGAGGAAAAAGGCCGTCTCCTCCAGGGTGTCCGTTCCGTGGGTGATGACGACGCCGTCCACTTCCGGACTTGCCAGCAGGCGGTTGACGCGGTTTGCCAGTTTGAGCCATATCTCGTCCGTCATCAGGGAGCTGTCGATGTTGACGACTTGTTCCCCCGTGATTCTGGCCTGGCGGCCGATTCCCGGCACGGAACCGAGAAGGCGGTCGATGTTCATGACCCCCGCCCGATAATCTTTGGTTTCCGTAGCCGTAGACGCCGCTCCGGCAATGGTGCCGCCCGTGGCCAGAATCACGATGTGGGGCGGGGCCGGTCCTGCGCCGGCCGCCGGGACGGCCGGACAGATAAGCAGCCAGAGCGCCATGCAGACCGAATAGATTTTTTTCATGGAAGAGACCTTCAAAATCAATTGGTATGATAGCGAAACCGGAAATCTCGGCGACAACAAATCCGTTGCCTTCAAGTAGCAGAGAAATCATGAATGATAAAGGGAAAAATTGTTACGCCAGGGGGAAAATACCTGCGGACGGCCCGCGCGCGTTGCGTGGACTGTGGTTTGCCGTCCCGGCCGATGCCGGCGCTGGCGCCGGCATTTTTGGAGCGGACGTTTTCGCCACCGGGAGCAGGTGGCAACCGTAGGGATGATCCTGCTTATGCCCGGAAAAAACAACAAACAATTGTCTTTTTCCGCAAAATGGTTTAGCGTGGCGGCCATGAAGGGGACCAACCGGGCCGGCCGGTGCCCGTTCCCGAAGGGAATTCCCGGAGAAAAACGGAATAAGAACTTTACCTGACCGGGGGAACAAGTTTTGGCGGCGGGTAAAAATGTTCTTTGCCGGTTCATGATCTGTCTTAACAACTTGTAATGAATAAGGATTATACTTTTCCCCCTCGGGGGCGAAAGAGCTTTCCGAGCCGCGGCGCAGCCTTTTTCCAAGCCTGACTGGGGCAGGGGAGTAATACAGCCATGATCGGGATTATCGACTATAAAGCGGGCAACCTCACCAGTGTCGCTCGGGCGCTCCACTACCTGGGGCAGCCCTGCACGGTGACGGACGAGGCCGGGTCGCTGGAGGCCTGCGACCGGCTGATCTTTCCCGGCGTAGGCGCCGCCGGGGAGGCCATGGCCAATCTCCGCCGTCTGGGACTGGAGCGGCGGCTCCGGGACTGGATTGCCGCCGGCAAACCGACCTTGGGCATCTGTCTGGGAACCCAGGTGATCTTCACCCACAGCGAGGAAAACGATACCGACTGTCTGGGGATCGTCCCGGGGACCGTGCGGAGGTTTCCCGGCAATTTGCCGGATCAGGAAGGCCGTCTCCTCAAGATCCCCCATATGGGATGGAACCGGGTGGTCTTTTCCCGGTCCCACCCCGTGTTTGCCGGTCTATCCGGGGAGGCCGAGTTCTATTTTGTCCATTCCTATTATCCCGATCCCGCCGATCCCGCCTATGCCCTGGGTTGGACGGACTACGGGATCCGGTTTTGCGCCGCCATCGCCCGGGGGAATCTGGTGGCCGTGCAGTTTCACCCGGAAAAAAGCGGCGCGCCGGGGTTGCGGATCCTGGAGAATTTCTGTCGTTGGGGAGGAAACGATGCTCAGTAAAAGGATCATCCCCTGCCTGGATGTCCGGGACGGGAAGCTGACCAAGGGCATCAAATTCAAGGGAAACATCGACATCGGCGACCCCGTGGCGGCGGCCCGGGCTTATTACGAACAGGGCGCCGACGAGATCGTTTTCTATGACATCACCGCCTCGTCGGATGCGCGGAGCATCATGCTCGACGTCGTGCGTCGGGTGGCGGAGACGATCTTCATCCCCTTCTCCGTCGGCGGGGGCATCCGCAGCGTGGAGGATATGCGGGCCGTCATCCTGGCGGGGGCGGAAAAGGTGAGCGTCAACTCCGAGGCGGTGAAAAATCCCGGCCTCATCGACGCCGGCGCCCGGGCCTTCGGCAGCCAGTGCGTTGTCCTGGGGATGGACGTCAAGCGGGTGGCCATCCGACCGGAGATCCCGTCGGGTTACGAGATCGTCATCCACGGGGGACGGATCCCTACCGGCCGGGATGCCCTCCAGTGGGCCCGGGAGGGGGAAAGCCGGGGGGCGGGGGAGATCTGCCTGAATTCCATCGATGCCGACGGCACCCAGGAGGGTTATGAAAACGACCTTACCCGGCTGATCTCCGGGGCGGTGCGGATTCCCGTCATCGCCTCGGGGGGGGCGGGACATCCCGAGCACCTCTACGAGGTCTTGACCCGGGGCCAGGCCGACGCCGCCCTGATCGCCTCCATCGTCCATTTTCAGACCCATGCCATCGGGGAGCTGAAGGATTATCTCCACCGGCGGGGTGTCAAGGTACGGCGGCAATGGTGAACAAAATCGGCGGGAGGACAAGGGGATGAAAAGAATCTGCCGTGGGTTCCGCGCCAGGCGTGAAGGTTTGGCGACACTCGCGCTGTTTCTTTGTCTTCTTCCCGCCGGCCCCGCCGCCGCCGAACTTCGCGCCGTGACCTTCCTGCCCCAATGGCTGCCCCAGGCCCAGTTCGCCGGTTATTATGTGGCCTATGAAAAGGGCTTTTACCGGGAACAGGGTCTCGATCTGAAGATCCTCCGGAGCGGTCCGGACTTTCCCGCGGGCGACATGCTGGTTGCAGGAAAGGCGGACTTTGTCACCATGTTCCTCTCCGAGGCCCTGCAGCACCGGGACAGGGGCATCCCCCTCATCAATATCGGTCAGATCATGCAGCGTTCCGGATTCATCCTGGTGGCCAGGAAGGGGCGCGGTATCACCCAACCGGCGGATTTGAATCACAAAAAGGTGAGCATGTGGCCGAACTTCCAGGTTCAGCCCCGGGCCTTCTTCCGGAAATACAACCTCAACGTCAAGCCCGTCGTCCAGGGAGCGACGGTGAATCTCTTTCTCCGGGGCGGCGTCGATGCCGCCTCCGCTATGTGGTACAACGAATATCACAGCATCATCAACGCCGGTATCAACGAAGATGAACTGACGACCTTTTTTTTCCATCAGCACGGCCTGAATTTTCCGGAAGACGGGATTTACGTCCGCCGGGAGACCTTTGAGCGGGACCGGGAGATGTGCTGCCGGTTCTTCCGGGCCACCCGGGCGGGATGGGAGTATGCCTTCGCCCATCCCGAGGAGGCCACGGACATCGTCATGAAGTATATCCGGGCGGCCAATTTGGGGAGCAATCGGGTCCATCAGCGCTGGATGCTCGCCCGGATGAAGGACCTGATCCAGCCCGGGGAGGCAGGGGTCGCGCTGGGGACCCTCAACCCGAAAGATTACGCCACGGTAGCGGGGGAACTGCAAAAAAGCGGCCTCATCAAGACCATCATCCCTTTCGGTGAATTCCATGCTTCCTGCCTTAAGGAACCTTAGAGAAGGCGGCAAGGGGGGGCTGGCCTTCCGGCTGTCCCTCTTCATCCTTACCGCGACGGCCTTTATCTTTCTGACGGCCTTCGGGTACAGCTATTTCTATTCCCGCAAGCAGATCCTGGCCAATGTGGAGAAGAACGCCGAAGCGGTGACCATGGCCACGGTAAGCAAGATCGAAGTAGTCCTGGAGGGGGTGGAAAAGGTTCCCTCCTACCTGGCGAGGAATCTCCAGGGGGACAAGCCGTCCCTGCCGGTCCTGCAGCAGCAGATCATCGCCCTCCTTCAGACCAATCCCAAGATCTTCGGTTCCGCCGTGGCCTATGAACCTTATGCCTACGAGGCGCGCTCCCGCTATTTCGCCCCCTATATCTGTCGGGGTAAGTACGGCGGTCTGGTGCCTACGTTTTTGGGGAACGAGGAGTATCAATATTTCTTTCTGGACTGGTATCAGCTTCCCAAGGAGTTGGACCGGGCCGTCTGGAGCGAACCCTATTTCGACGAAGGCGCGGGAAACATAATGATGTCCACCTATTCCGTTCCCTTTTACACCTATCGGGAGGGAGAAAAGATCTTCACCGGGGTTGTCACCGCCGATATTTCCCTGGAGTGGCTCATGGAGATAATCAACAAACTGTCTCCTCCCCAGGCGGGATACTCGTTTCTGGTCTCCCGGAACGGCGTCTTCGTTTCCCATCCCCGGAAGGAATACATTATGCAGGAGAGCGTCTTCAGCATCGCCGAAGCGAACCATGACCGGGAATTGCGGGAGATAGGCCGGGACATGATCCGGGGGGGCAAGGGATTCGTGACCATCAAGAGCAACTTTGCCGGTCAACGGTCCTGGATGTACTACGCCCCCCTCCCGTCACTGGGCTGGTCCATCGGGGTGGTCTTCCCCGAAGAGCGGCTATTTGCGGGGATCGGGAGGCTGAACGCCGTGGTCCTCGGCATCGGCGCCGCGGGGTTTTTCGCCCTCCTGATCGTGATCGTCGCCATTTCGGGGACCATCACCAAACCGCTGCGGGTTCTGGCCGACAAGGCCGGGGAAATCGCTCGGGGCAACCTGGAGGTGGAGGTGCCCACGGTAAGTTCCCGCGACGAGGTCGCCGCCCTCTCCCATTCCTTTCAGAACATGCAGGTGGCCCTCAAGGAGTATATCAGCAATCTTGCGGAAACCACGGCGGCCAAGGAGCGCATCGAGAGCGAATTGAAGATCGCCCACACGATTCAGATGAGCTTCCTGCCGAAACGTTTTCCCCCTTTCCCGGAAAAGGAGGAATTCGAGATCTTCGCCGCCCTGGAGCCGGCCAAGGAGGTAGGCGGCGATCTCTACGATTTCTTTCTCATCGACGACGACCATGTCTTCTTCTCCGTGGGGGACGTGTCCGGTAAGGGGGTCCCGGCGGCGCTGTTCATGGCGGTGACGAAGACCCTGATGAAAGGCATCGCCGGCCAGTCGGTCTTCCCTTCCCTGGCCCTGACCAAGGTCAACCAGGAATTGTGCAAGGATAACGATTCTTCCATGTTTGTCACGTTGTTTTGCGGCATCCTCAATTTCAAGACGGGGGAACTCCTCTTCGCCAATGCCGGTCACAACGCCCCCGTCCTGATGGCGGCGGAGGGCGAACCGCGGTGGCTGGAGTCCGATCCGGGATTCATGCTGGGCATCATGGAAGACTGGCAATACGATACGTCCCGCCTCATGCTCCATCCGGGGGATGCCCTGGTGCTGTACAGCGACGGGGTAACGGAGGCCATGAACGTCCGGAAGGAATTCTTCACCGACGAGGCCCTGTTGCGGACCCTGGCCGCCTGCCCGGACCGGAATCCGGAGGCGCTGGTGACCGCCGTCCTCGAGGCGGTCGCCGGATTTGCCGGCGAAGAACCCCAGTCGGACGACATCACCGTTCTGGCACTGCGTTATCGGGGCCGGACGTGAGGCGGTTCCAACATGAGAATGTCTCCAGTACTCTTCTTGAAACCGGTTTCATCGTTCGTGGGTATTGACCAAGCATAGCAATTCATTTATAAATCTCTTCATGCTCCATCGTTCATGAAGGTCGGCGGAACGTGGCGATACATGTCGTTATATATACATTCGGGCATTTGTGGGCCTTGGTGACAACGGGTCGAGAAATGTAGATGAGAGCCCTGCTGTTATCGAGAATTTGCGATCTGAAAACGGAAAGACGTCCTCTGGAGCTTGCGGAAGTATCCCTGCCGAAGGCCGGACCCGGTGAGATCGTCATCGAGGTCGGCGCCTGTGGTGTTTGTCATACCGAACTGGATGAAATCGAAGGTCGGACGGCACCCCCCTCTTTCCCCGTCATTCCTGGACATCAGGTGGTCGGCAAGGTGGTCGAGAAAGGAAAAGGGGTGCAAAAATGGCAGCTTGGAGAGCGAGTGGGCGTGGGCTGGATTTTTTCGGCTTGCGGAACCTGTTCCTGGTGCCTTTCCGGTCAGGAGAACCTCTGCCCGGAGTTCCGGGCCACCGGTCGGGACGCCCACGGTGGGTACGGTGAATTCATGAAAATCCGGGCGGATTTTGCCGTTCCCATCCCGGACGCCTTTTCCGACAGCGAGGCGGCCCCCTTGCTGTGCGCCGGCGCCATCGGCTATCGATCCCTGCGTCTCACAGGCCTCCGGGACGGTCAAAACCTAGGCTTGACAGGTTTCGGCGCCTCCGCCCATCTGGTCTTGCAGCTGGTGCGCTACCGCTATCCCCGGACGGCGGTGTTTGTCTTTGCCCGGAGCGAGGGGGAACGTGTCTTTGCCAGGGAACTGGGGGCGGTCTGGGCGGGGGAGACGGCCGAGCGACCCCCGGAACCGCTCGATGCCATTATCGACACCACCCCGGCCTGGCGCCCCGTTTTAACCGCTTTGGGAAACCTCAAACCAGGTGGCAGACTCGTCATCAATGCCATCAGAAAAGAAGCGACGGACCGGGAAGTGCTTCTGGAAATGAACTATCCCCGCCATCTCTGGCTGGAAAAAGAGATCAAGAGCGTCGCCAATGTAACCCGTCAAGACATCCGTGAATTTCTCGAGGTGGCCGCCGCCGTGTCCATCCGTCCGGAATTCCGTGAATATTCCCTTAACGAGGCCAACATCGCCCTCGTTGAACTCAAGGAACAGCGGATTCGGGGTGCCAAGGTATTAAATCTGAAGATGGCGGACAGATAACTCTTGCTTGTTTTCAAAACGGTCGTTTTTATGTGAAAAAAATCGGCAAGTGCCAGATATGTATCAGAAAAAAAACAGGCCCCCAAGGTCCCGATATTCGCCTTCCGCGATTTCTTTGCAGAGGACGATCAAGAGTTGGAGAAGCTCCTGCTGGTTTCCGGTCTTTACCGTTTCGTCAACGGAGTGTCCAGGAGCTTTTCGATCCTCGGCAAATCGGCTCCTGTAACGATATGACCGTCAATGATGAAAAAAGGGGTGCCTTCGATGCCCAGGCGGCGGCCCTGCTCCCGATGGAGCTTCACCCGTTCCTGTACCGCTGCGGCGTCGCATTGCTGAAGAGGCTTGTTGTCGAGACCGCCCCGGTAGCTTTCTTTGTAGGCGGCCACGGGATCGGAGGCGCAGAGGATATGCCGGACCTTGTCTGTCGAGGCCTTGGAAAGGGGATAGAAGAAGATATAATGGGTGATGTTTTCCTTTCCCGCAAGCATTTGGGCCGCCCTGCGGCAGTAAGGGCAATCCGGATCAGTGAACTCTATCACGGTATGCCGCCCGCCGCCTATCTTCAGCGCCTGGGCGAGGGGAAGGGTTTGGGCCCGTTTCAAGATCCTCTCTTCCTGTCGCTGCCGGGTGATGTTTTCCCCTTGCCGGGAGAAGATATTGCCGATTATCAGGCAGGACGCCTCCGGGGCGTAGTACAGGATACCGTTGTCCGTTTCCACCTCATAGATGCCCTTGATGGGGGAAGGCCGCAGGGACTCGAACGGCAACTGGGGGAAATCCCTCTGCAGGGTCTCCGTGGGAAGCGACTCGGCCGCCCATGAAAACCCTTTGCAGATCAACAGGATAAGCATGGCGGCAATGATGACTCTTTCCTTGGGGTATCTTCTGACGGTCACGAATCTCTGTCACTCCTTTCTGGCGGTGCCGGTGGCTTGACACTCAAGGTGAGGATGTTCCTGTTTGCCTCCCGGCGGTATTCCACCCCGTCCATAAGCTGTCGCACAAAGAATATGCCCAGGCCCCCGATTTGACGTTCGTCGATTTTCGCCGTTATGTCCGGGTCACTGGCCGAGAGGATGTTGAAGGGGATGCCCTCGTCCTGGATTCTGACAACCAAATTCCCGCCTGCTTCCCTACCGCAGGCGATGGTCACCTGGCCCCCGTCGCCGGGATAGGCATAGTTAAAGATGTTCACCAGCACCTCCTCCACGCACAATTCGATCTCCCTGATTCTTTTGGAATCGAATCCGGCGGCTTTGGCGCAGGAGGAAACAAAGGCGATGGATTGCTGCAGTGACGGCAGGTGGGCGGGGACAACCATATGCGGTAGATTGTTATCATCCATGACACAGGTTCAAAGCTGCGACAAGGCCTCTACCTCGTTGTCAAAGATGGTGAAGATGGAACCGAATCCCGAGATCTTGAAGACATCCTTGACCGGACCCTGAATCCCGGCGAAAACGAGCTTTCCCTCTTTGGTTTTCAATACCTTGGCGATGGCCAGAATGCTCCGCAGGCCGGCGCTGCTGATGTATTCCAGCTTGTTCATCAGAAGGAGCAAGATTTTTTCCCCGGCCCCGATGGACTCCATGAGGTCTTTCTCAAAATCGGGCGCCGTGACGGCGTCGATTCTGCCACTGACGGAAACTACCAGGACATCTTTTTCTTTTTTTTTGCTGATTTCCATATATTACCCTCGCGATGGTTTTTTGAAAAGGGAGTCGATGCAACCGCGGCGAACCGCGTTCATCGCTACTGTCATAAATCATCATGGATGTCAAAGGCAAATTCATCTGCGGAATAGCACTTGACGAAGCCCCTGGTTTGTCATACATTTTAAAGATAAATGAAACAGATGGGAGGCGTGGCAAAGGTGGACAAAAAGAGACACGAATTGAACGTCCAGTTGGCCCAGATGCTCAAGGGAGGGGTCATCATGGATGTGACCAATGTGGAACAGGCAAAGATTGCCGAAGAGGCGGGCGCCGTGGCCGTCATGGCCCTGGAACGGGTGCCGGCGGATATCCGTGCCCAGGGGGGGGTGGCGCGCATGTCCGATCCGTCCATGATTGGGGAAATCAAAAGAGCCGTTTCCATCCCGGTCATGGCCAAGGCGCGGATCGGGCATTTTGTGGAAGCCCAGGTCTTGGAGGCCCTGAGGATCGATTACATCGATGAAAGCGAGGTGCTGACCCCGGCCGATGAGGAATGTCACATCGACAAGACCAAATTTTCCATTCCTTTTGTCTGCGGCGCCCGCAATCTGGGCGAGGCCCTGCGTCGGATCGCGGAAGGAGCGGCGATGATCCGCACCAAGGGGGAGGCCGGGACCGGCAATGTGGTGGAAGCGGTACGGCACATGCGCACCATGAACCGGGAAATCCGCCAACTGGTGGCGATGCCCCGGGAAGAGGTGACGGGATTCGCCAAGAACAACGGCATCCCCTATGAACTGGCCCTCCAGGTCCGGGAGCTGGGCCGGCTGCCGGTGGTCAATTTCGCCGCCGGCGGTATCGCCACACCCGCCGACGCCGCTTTGATGATGCAGCTCGGTTGTGACGGCATCTTCGTGGGGTCCGGCATCTTCAAATCCGCCGATCCCCCCCGGAGGGCCCGGGCCATCGTCAAGGCAACCGCCTATTTCCAGGATCCGCAAAAGATCCTGGAGGCGTCCCTGGACCTGGGAGAGGCCATGCCGGGACTGGAGATCGGTGCCATTCCGGAAAATCAGCTTCTCGCCGGGCGGGGATGGTAAGGAGCGTCGCCGTCAATGATCGGGGTTCTCGATCTGCAGGGAGATGTGGTTGAACATCTCGACCATCTGGACCGCCTGGGCGTGGCCGCCCGGCGGGTCAAGGAGTCGTCCCAGTTGACGGGGCTCCGGGGCTTGATTCTTCCCGGCGGGGAGAGCACCTGTCTGGCGCGACTGCTGGGCCTCTTCGGTCTCGATGCGGCCATCAAGTCCGCCTACGAAGGGGGGATGAAGATTTGGGGAACCTGTGCGGGGGCGATTTTACTTGCCACCCGGGTGACGGGGGAGAAACCCCATCTGGGGCTGGTCGATATGGAGATCGAACGAAACGGCTTCGGAAGCCAGTTGGACAGTTTTCAGCTGGTTGCCCGTGTCCCCGCCGTTTCCCCGGAGCCTGTCCCTCTGACCTTCATTCGGGCGCCGAAGATCAGGAACGTAGGCGCCGGCGTGGAAATCCTCCTGCAGGGAGAGGATTATATCGCCGCAGTGGAAACGCCGGGGGCGCTGGCGACGGTTTTTCACCCCGAATTGACCGACAATCCGGCCTTTCACCGTTATTTTGCCCGCAAGTGCGGCCTGAACCCGCTCCCTGTCCCCGCCGAAACCCTTGCCGACTGGACCACCACCAGTTGGACCAGATATTTGCGTCTGCCGTCGTGATTAAACGGTTCCAGGCCGGACCCCGGCCGTCTATTGGATCAGCCTTATCCTTTCCCTGATCTGGGCGGCTTTGGCGTTTTCCTGCTGCGCTTCGTAGTACCGCTGCTGGCGGTCCAGGTAAACCAGCAAGGCCCGCTTCCAGCCCTGCCGGGAAGCGGTGGCCACCGCCTCGCCCAGAAGTTCCTCGTTTTCGTATCCCGACAACACCAGCCGCCCCGTCATGACCAGGCGGGAAAGGGGGTCGGGTATGTCCCGGACGTCGCGGGCGAGGAGCCCCCGTTTGTCGGCCAGCAAGTCGTCGAAGGAGGCGGCGTATTGGGGAGGGAGGAGGCGGCGATCCTCCCGACGGAAATCACCCTTGAGAAAGGCATGGAAGGCGGCGTTTTCCGGTACCGGTTGCAGCGCCTGCAGTCTGCGGAAATCTTCGTCGTCAAAGGGCTCCAGGAGGGCGGTCTGGACGGCATACCGGTTCAGATAAAGCATGGCCAGTAGTCGCAGATCGCCGCTTTTCTTGATTTCCTCCAAGGCGCGTTGAAAATGAAGATCCGCCACGGCCTGCCTGCCTGCCAGGGATGCCGCTTTGAAGTCTTCCAGTTTGTTGTAACCGGCATAGGTCCAGTCCGGCACCGGTTGGGAACCGCCGCAACCGGCCAGCGCCAGCAGGGCCGCCAGGAGGAAGGCCGGCAAGGAGCGTTCCATGAGGCGGCCGACTTTCTTCGGGATCCGGGGGTAAGTTGTGGTTTTCCTCAGGGCGGAAATGCCCCCCCACAGCAGGCGGCGATTTTTTTTTGTATGAGAACACATCTTCTTCGTCTCCCGGCAACTATTTCCATCGTTTATAGATGTTGGCTGGACATGGCGGTTCATTTTCCACCCCCTCAGGGCAGTTTAATTTTCGGTTCGGCCTTAAAGGGCATTTTGCGGTTCAGTTCGTCCAGGAGCCGGTTCAAGGACATAACTGTGGCGTCGATGTCGCTCCGCAGGAGCTTCAGATCCTTGGTGGAGGCCGCCGCATCGGCGCTCATTTTCGTGACGTTGTCCAGGGTGGCGCCAACCTTGCCGAGGTTGGTCACCAATCCTTTCAGGGCCTTGATCACCAGAGGCAGGATCCCCTCCTTGCCGTAAACTTCCTCGTCGGTTTTTTTCAGCAGGGTGTTTACCTGCTCGGTGATCTGACGGGCGTTCATCAGGGAGGCGTGGAGGGCCTGGACGCTCTTCTCGTCTCCCAGGGCCATCTCCAGAAGGGAGCGTTTGGCGGAGAGGGAAGAGGTAAGTTTCTCCGAATTTTTGAGGATCTTGCTCATGTCGCCTTGGGGGTTCGCCAGGCTTCCCGTGAGTACGGCGATATTGTCCGTTATGGCGGCCACCTGGTCGAGAATGGGCTGAATTCTCCGGATAGCGTCATTGATGTCGTTGACCTCCTGGAGGGTCGCCACGGCCTTGGGCGATAAGAGCGAACTGGACATGTTCGTGGTGGTCACCGTGAGTTTGGCCGAACCGATGAGGGGTTTCTCCAGAATGAATTTGCTGTCCGACCGGATCCATTTTCCGTGCTGATCGGGAACGGCGATCCTGATCAGCACCCTTCCCTGGTCATCGAGTTCCAGTTCCTTGACCTTGCCGATCTTGAAGCCGGAAAAGTACAACGGCATGCCGACGGACAGGCCGTCGCCGGTGTGGGAAGAGAGGGTGTAGGTGGTTTCCGGCTGAAACAGGCCTTTTTTGTAGGCCATATAGACGAGCCCGGCGACGGTCAGCAGGACGGTGAGGATGATAAAGAGGCCGACCTTCCATTCCGTTTTAAGCTTCATGGCTAAATCCTCCTGCGGTACTGTCAAGTATTTTGTGTAAAATGTTCATAGGCCAATTCTTTGAAGAAAGGCAGGCTTTTATGCACTTTTCCGATAGGGGTTGACCTCCAATGCAATTCCATTTTC
>Ga0302248_1001289_pt1 | contig 19399 bp, 16 predicted proteins | sample AAG_UR_Leu_MG_FD_193528 | JGI IMG/M metagenome (GOLD analysis project Ga0302248, IMG submission 193528) | Enriched activated sludge microbial communities from anaerobic digester in WTTP, New Holstein, Wisconsin, United States - AAG_UR_Leu | ecosystem: Engineered > Bioreactor > Anaerobic >... | reverse complement strand
CTATTTAGCCTTGCAAAAATATAAAAAGATGTCTTTCCATAAGTTATCTAACAACTTATTAAGTCGCATTGACAATAAATCCCCTCATGACTCCGCTCTAATCACCCGGAGAAGGGTGCGGATGCGCTCGCGATAGGTATGAGCTGCCAGGACGGTCTCCCTACCCATTTGTGTGATCCTTTGACGTTCATCCTGATGATTCAGGTAATACGACACTTTTTTGACCAGATCGTCTCCGTCGGTAAAACGTGCCAAGTCCCGATCCTCTTGAAAGAGGGTAAAGACGTCCCGCTGGTCGTCGCAGAGCTGAAAGGCCCCACAGGCCATGATCTCGAAGACCCGGGGACTGGCCTGATAGACGGGGAAACGGTTTTGGGGATCATGGTAATGAGTGGATAAAACGATCCGGGAGGAGCTGTAGATCTTTAACCACTCCTCCGGTCGGGTGTGACGGCCTCGCAGATGCACACTCAAGGGGGATTTGGGGGGCAAGGCATCCCAGCCCGGTCCCCAGACGGCCAGATCGAAATGGGTAAGTCGCTCGAAAATGGCGGCTCTTTCGGGGTAATAAGAACCGACGAAGACCACGTCGCTGCCGTAGCGCCTTTTCTCGTCCTCGGAGCAGGAGACGGGATGGTGGAATTCTGGATCACAGGCCATGGGCAGCCATTGGGCGCCGCTGATCCCTGCGGCGTCGAGAAGTTCCACGGCCTCTGTGCCCTGGCAGAAGATGTGATCATAAAAGGGGGCAACCTCAATAATGGGCTGGAAGATCCGCGGGGGATCTATGGTCCACAAGACGGTTATGATACCTATTTTCTTCAAGTAACTTATAGAGTTGGGCATTATTCTGTGCCCTCCTGTTACAATAACCATTTCTGGCATGACCCGTTGGGCAAGGGACTTAAACCGAAAGTTAATGAGCCCCCGATCCAAGTGGTTCAATAACGCTGACTTTCTGCGTATCCGTCCAGGGATAAGGTGCCGCCTGTCCTCGAAGGTGAAGAGATCGTGCCCTTCAGCCACGATGGCCCGTTCGAGATATTCGGTGATGGTAAGAAAATGGGGGTTGTGATGGCCGCTGAAGAGGATCCTCATTGCTATTGACGGGGTAGTTGTGTATTCATGGACCAAATATTGTCATTGCTCAGAAGCTTATCGAGCAACAACTCTTATCTATGCAAAAGTTTTTGTTACTAAAAAAAATCTCTTCTATTCGAGGGATAGATTTTCTTCTCCCTTTTGTCGCTCTATTTGTCCTGTTTGCCTTAGGAGAGATTTCATTCCGATTTTACCATTTTATCCTTTACCAACGGGATTTCATAGAAGGTTATGACCCGAATGCCTGTTTACAACTGGACGAAAAATTGGGTTGGCGCGTCCGGGGATTCTGTAGTTTAAGAAGGAAGTGTTTCGACAGCGGCGGTAATCCTTATAATGTGAATATAAACATGGGGAAATGGGGTTTTCGTTCCTTTGATGATTCACCCCAGGACGTAGGAAAAACCAGGCTGATGGTTATCGGCGATTCGTTTACCCAAGCCCTCGAGGTCTCTGATGATCAGGCCTATTGGTCTGTTTTGAAAAAGAGACTACCCATGGCAGTGTATGCCTATGGTGCCATCGGTTATGGAAATCTGCAGGAGGGGGTGATTTTGGATGAATACCTGGATCTCATAAAACCCGAGGCGGTTCTCCTCCAGCTTTGTTCCAACGATTTTATCAACAACTCTTTTGAATTGGAAAATGCGAGCTTTATTAACAACCAAAGACAACGACGGCCCTATCTAAAGGAAAACGGGGAGATTTTTTATGCGACTCCCGGAACCGTCCCGGCCTTACGTACGGCGCTGACAAGATACAGTAGGGTTTTTAGTTTTCTCTTCCATCGTCTCGACCTTGCTCAGGCCCGCTGGCGCGGTTACAAAAGCGTGGAGGTCGAGATAGAGCAGAAAAACGGTGCGGTAAGGGAATACAGAACATCTTTGCGAACGACCGCTTTGATATTCCGGAAAATCAAAGAACGCTGCGGTAACGTCCCTGTATACGCCTTTGTCGTCGACCCGACACCGCCGTTCTATGAGGATTTTCGGAAACTTTGCGCTGAAGCGGGATTCGTTTTTATCGATGGGGTAGCCGAAAGTATTAAAAAAGAGGCAAAAAAGGGCGCCGTGGTATTTGTCCGCGATGAGGGGCACTGGAGTCCCCTGGGGCACGCCATCGGTGGGGAGGCATTGGCGGCAGCTCTCGAGAGGTATTTATCACCCCCAGGGCAAGTCAGAAAAAGGAACTGAGCGATGCGTGACGTGGCGGAGAAGATGATCAAAACCCATCGGATGGAGGGACCGGATGGGGTGCTCGTTGCTATTAACAGTGAGATATCGTATCTCGAAGGCCTTTTCCTTGAAGAGGTCATTCTGGATATAAAGCCGAAGGTGACGTTGGAGATCGGGGTCGCCTTCGGTGTTTCTTCCCTTTTTATATGCGGTGCCATGGCCCGGACCGGTGGGGAAAAGCACATCGCCATCGACATCGGGCCGATTAAAAAAGAAAACAGTGACGAGTTGGACCGTTTCGGGCTTGCCCTCTACAACCTCGCTAGGTGTGGTTATGGACAATTGGTGGAACCGCGGGTATCGCCTTCGGAAATATCCCTCCCGGATCTTTTGCGCCACGGGCAAAGAATCCAGTTCGCCTTTATCGATGGCTGGCATTCTTTCGATCACACCCTTGTGGACTTCTTTTATGTAAACAAAATGCTCGACGTGGGGGGAGTGGTGGCCTTTCATGACACCGTGCACCCTAACGTCGCCAAGGTTGTTCGCCATGTCCAGACCTATCCGTCCTACCGACTCTATGGTCATGCTCGGAAACCGCAACCTCTTTTTTCAACCTCCCGCAAAGGGATAGAAAGATTCATTGCCTATCTGCTCTTCCTGATGCGGAGGCTGAAACCATCCCGACCGAACTGCGTTGCCCTCCAAAAAGTAGCCGAGGACCATAGGGAGTGGACCTGGTTCAAGGATTTCTGATCAATTCCGGACAAACGGACATCTAAGCAGGTAATAATCATGATCGTTAAAGACACCGGTAAAGGTCCTGCCATTGATGTTTTACCACTTCCGTTGCGTAAACCCGTTCGATGAGGATTCTCGCCTCTCTTCCCAAGTCTTGCGCTCGTTGGGGGTTATGGAGCAGGCCGATGACAGCCTCCGCGAACGCGACGGGCTCATCGGCGATGGCGATGTTCCGTTCCCTTTCCCATTCGATACCCTCGGCACCCACGGAAGTGGAAACCACCGCTTTGGCCATGGCAAAGGCCTCCAGGATCTTGAATCGCATCCCCCCACCTGTCAGGAGGGGAACGACGATTACGGCCGCCTCCTTTAGATAAGGGATGATGCTGGGCACGGCACCGGTGATGATGACATTATCGTTCGCCAAGGCAAGCAGATCTTTAGGTGGGTTCATCCCCACTATGAATAGACGAGTTTGGGGACAGGCGTCCCGGATGAGGGGGAAAATCTTTTCGATGAAATAAACGGCCCCTTCTCGGTTCGGTTCATAGCTCATCGTCCCCGTAAAAAGGAGATGGTAAGGTTTTGCGACACCGGGATCGGGACGGTAGAGGTTCAAATCTACCTCTAAGGGGATGCGAAAGACGGTCGTATGCGGACTCAGGATCCGGACGATCTTCTCTTCCGGGGGGGTGAGGACGACGATCGTCTCCATGGAGCTTAAGGCCTTTCGCTCATGGCTTTTGATGTGGAGATACTCGACAAAAGCCAAGATTTTTTTTAAGACTGTCCGCCGGGAACGATAGAGATTCCGGTACTGGAGGGTCATGAGATTGTGGAAAAAGAAGATCTTCCGTTGGGAAGGTGGGCAGTAGTCGGCGGCGCCATGGATGATCACGTCGTCGATGTGGATGAGGTCGTAGGTATTCCTATCCATGAGGGAGGCTGCCTTTCCGCCCAGGGCGGCGGCCAGGTTTGCCATCTGTCCGAACAGTTTCAGCCTGCCGGAAAGGACACGATAGAGGCGAAGAACCGACGAACGTTCTTCTGAAACCTGAGGCGGTGGGAGGACGATATGTTTTGCGATGCTTTTGAGGCCCTCAGACCGGTTCCCCGTATCTCGGGGTGAGGGAAAGGTTATAACCTCGACCTCGGCAATCTCCGCGAGATGGGCCAGACGATAGGCCACACTTTGGGAGGCGGCTCCTAAAGGGTGCTCAAAAGGATTGTAAGGGGTTAAGAAAAGGACCTTCTTCATCACTCATTTTCTATCGCCTTCCTGTCATTAACGTCTTCAGCCAACGGCGAGGGAGCACCCGCTTTACAAAAAGTTTGCCCATCAGGGTCCAGCCTTTGCGGTCGCAGGGTCTTTCCCGGAGATATCGGGCAAGCCATGACCAAGAATTTCTGAAGTCGCTTGTGACGTAGAAGACATCCGCCAAATACAGGGCGTTGGTTAGACGGATTTGTTTTTCCAGCTCCGGGGTGTTGGGTAACAATGCATCCGATACACTCTTCAACTCGTCTTCTGTCCATTTATCCAAGGGATCTTCCCCATTCTCAATCCTCAGTCCGGCCAACATGCGGGCAAGACAACTTGCCCGCAGTTGCTCTAATCGTCTTTGCACGGTAATACCGTAAGGATCGATGCGGAAGGAGTGGAGGGCCTCCGGGAGATTGGCGGCATCGAAGTGCTCGTTAATTCGCAACCACAGGTCCAGATCCTCGGCAGGGCCGATGCGCTCCCGGTAAGGGCCGACCTTTTCTATGCAGGCCCGTCGGAACATTACGGAGGTATGGCAAAAGGGACAGTCGCTGCGTAAGTTATCCCGGATCGCCGCCGGAGTGGTGGGATAGCGATACATGCCGACCATGCGGCCTCGAATGTCGATACGGTAGGCGAAGGTACCGATCAAGCCAATTTCTGGGTTTTCATCGAGAAACGCTACTTCCCGGGCAAAACGTTCCGGCAGGGAGATGTCGTCCCCATCCATCCTGGCGATGAACTCCCCTCGGACGAGGGAGAGGCCACGGTTCAGGGAGAAGGTAAGTCCACGATTATCTTGGTCAAACAATCTTATACGTTCGTCTTGAAAAGAGGCGAGGATCTCACCGGTTTGATCCGTGGAGCCGTCGTTGATGATGATGAACTCGAAATCCTGAAAGGTCTGGGCGAGGATGCTTTGGACGGCCGCCGCGACATATTGTTCGTCGTTGTAGACGGACATGACGACGCTGACCATTGGTGAGTTGTGTGAACGATTGGCCATGTTCGGTTTATTCCTGCCTTAAAAGACCATGGTATATTTCGATCATCCGGTTGCTTATGGCATTAGATGTATAGTTTTGTTCGACAATCTTCCTTCCCCTCTCCCCCATGACATTTCGTTGGCCTGGGGTCATCTTGATCATCAACTCCATTTTCTCGCGCAGGTTTTTTTCGTCGTCGGCCTTGCAGATGAAGCCCGACACCCCATCCTCGACCGCTTCCCGCCAGCCGCCGGCATCACTGACGATGACGGGTAACCCAAGGGCCATGGCCTCGATGGCCACAGTGCCGAAGGGTTCATAGCGGGAAGGAAAGACGGCGAAATCACAATATGAGAGGTATTCATAAACCTTCTGGCGGGGGAGCGGTCCCGTTATGTGGATGTTTTTTTTGAAGAGATCAGCGTGGATCGTCTTTTCCAACAAGGATGAAGGACCGATGTCCACCCTGCCTATGCAGTGGTATTCCACACCGGGGTAGCAGGGAAAGAGGTTTTGGGCGGCCTTTATGAACAGGTCGATGCCTTTACGGAATTCCAATCGCCCCACAAAAACCGCCTTTAACTTTTCTCCCCTATCCTGATGTTGCGCCGTGCTCTGGCTCAAGGCTAAAGGGGAGACACAGTTGGGGACGGGGACGATTTTTTCTTGCGGGATTTGAAAATCCTTCATTTCATCTTGTCCGAGCAGCGCCGAACAGGGAACAAGTAATGAGGAATGTTTGGCGTACCAGCGCTCCAGGCGATGCTGAGACTCCAGATAGGGTGTCCAGGAAATGTTGTTCCGGGTGAGGACGGCTTTACCGTGGCCGCCGCCGCGGAACACGAAAGGGATATCCCCCTTACAGAGGGCGATAAAAAGACCCGTCGCCTGCCAGTCGAAGCCCTCGATGATGTCGGGTAACCATTGTTTTTTCAGAGCGAGCCAATGGAGGAAGACGGCGAGGGGGGCGATAAGGGGGCCGGGATCGGGGAGGATGGTCCTCAAGAGGTTTTTAAGGAAAGGTGCCCTTGTCAGTCGGGCAAGCCAGCGGGCTTTTCTTTTCGAGATGAAATGGATCTCCGTCTGCTCTTCCTGAACGACATGGACCGTCGGAAATTCCCCCGGCAGCTCCGTGCTGCAGAGGACCTTGACGTCATGACCCTGATCTGCCATGACGGCGGCGATATCCTGGACGTAACTGGCGATACCGCCGCTCGGTTCCAGGTATGGGTATTCGGGTGTGACGAAAAGTATTTTCAATTGTCTGTCGAGTTTATGATTAATTCGCGGGATCCGATACAGGGACTTTGAAGATTTTTACGGTATGGGGGTCGTCTTTTTCCAGAGGACCTTGTTGAAATAGACCCCGTAACGGGGATCGGAAAAGGAAGGGGAGGATCCGACCTCCAACTTGAGTTGTTTCTCAGATATACGCTCCTCTTCTTTTTTCATTCCGCACACGCCGATCCAAAGGCGATATTCACCCGCCAAGAGGGCAAAGGATTCGATTACCGCCTCCACAATGCCCGGTCCTTCCGGTAGCTCTTGGAGATCGCTGTAGACCGTATAGAGGGGATAACCGTCGGGGGTTGTCACCCGCAGGAAGAAATATCCTCGAAACCCTCCTTTTTTGCTCCGATAGGTGGCGAATACGACCACCGTCCCGTCGGGGGTGGTTGCCTTCAAAGGATTGCCGTTGATGTCCCTCGCTTCGGCATAGCCTATCGTCACCGGTTTGTAACCTTCTTCGTCCCCCTTTTCCTCCGCGGTAAGCGACTGGGCGTTTAGATACTCCTGCACCGTGTTGAAAGGATCACCCATCTTGATCATCCGGCCCTGGTCGAGGAACATAGCACGATCACAGATCGTCTGGATGAGCCACATATTGTGAGAGACGAGAAAGATGGTCGTTCCCCCTCTGATGCTCTCGCTCATCTTGTTGGTGCATTTGTTGTAGAAATGGGCGTCACCAACGGCCAGAACCTCATCCACCAAGAGGATATCCGGGTCCAGGTGGGCCGCCACGGCGAAGGCCAGGCGGACGTACATGCCGCTGGAGTAACGCTTGACGGGGGTGTCGAGGTACTTCTCCACCTCGGCGAAGGCCACGATCTCGTCGAATTTCTTCTTGATTTCCGCCCGGTTCATCCCCAGGATCGTGCCGTTGAGGAAGATGTTTTCCCGCCCGGTGAGCTCCGAGTGAAAACCCGTGCCCACTTCGAGGAGGCTGGCCACCCGGCCTTTGATCGTAACCCGGCCTTCTGTGGGCTCCGTAATGCGGCTCAGGATCTTCAGCAGGGTGCTCTTCCCCGCCCCGTTGCGACCGATAATGCCCACGGCCTCGCCCCTCTTTATCTCGAAGTGGATGTCCCGGAGGGCCCAGATCTCCTCCCGCGTGTCCCCGGCGATCAGGGGCCGGCCCCGGAGCAGGTCCAGGGTCTTCTTTCCCAACTCCCGGGCGCTGCGGATCATAGCCTCCCGAAAGGTGAGGCCCCCTTTGGTCGTCTGGTGACCAATAGTGTAGCGCTTTCCGAGGCCCTCGGCAATGATGACGATATCGGACATGGTTTGTCAGATCAAGTCGGCGAAGGTCTGCTCCGTTTTGCGGAAGGTCCTGAGGCCTAACCACATAAAGAAGAGGATGATCAACAGGCTCAGGACAAACCCCGGCAGGTAGAGGGGGCTGTTCCCCCCCAGGAGACACCAGCGGAAGCCGTCGATGACCCCCACCATGGGGTTGAGACTGTACAACAGTCTCCATTTTTCGGGGATGACGGCACTGCTGAAGCCCACGGGGGAAACATAGAGCCCCAATTGGATGATAAAGGGGATCACATAACGGAAGTCCCGATATTTCACATTCAGGGCCGTGATCCAGAGGCCGGGGCCGAAACTGGCCAAGAGGGCCATGAGGACGAAAAAGGGTAACAGCAGGACCTGCCAGCCCGGCCAAAATTGGTAATAGATCATCATGAGCAAAAGGAGGGCGAAACTGATGAAAAAATCCACCAGGGCCGTCACCATGGCGGCGGCGGGGATGATGAGACGGGGAAAGTAGATCTTGCCGATGAGCTGGGCGTTGGCGATGACGCTGTTGGCCGCCTCGGACAGGCTGTTGGCGATGAGGGACCAGGGGAGCATGGCGGCGAAGACCAAGAGGGCGTAGGGGGCGGCGCCGTCGCTCGGGAGTTTGGCGATACGTCCGAAAACGACGGTGAAGACCACCATGGTCAGAAAGGGGCGCAACACCGCCCAGAGGACACCGATAACGGTTTGTTTATACCGCACCGCCAGGTCCCGCCAGGCCAGTACGGTGAAGAGCTCCCGGTAGCGCCACAGATCGGTCCAGTAGTTCTTCTTAGTTCTCCCGGGTTCGATAACCAGGATATGCTCTTGGAGGGGGTGGGCGCTCATGATCATGATTGGTACAGCCGGCCTTTTTCATAAGGCGGTGTCATCGGCAATCCTCAGAAGGAAAAAGAATTATTTCTGCGGTTCTTATCCATTCAGATAATGCTCCGCTCTTTCGGTTCCAAAAATCTTCCCGGCATTGGAGGTACCTACAAAACAAGATGTAACATTATATACAAAAAACGCAATATTAATGCCACATATGGCCGATGGTTGCAATAAGATTATCCGTGATCAACAAGAGGTCTTGCCGTGGAAGTGACTTGGGACTGCTTTTCGATTGTGGGGATCATAATGATCATGGCGGTGAGAAACCAGAAGGGTTCCATGATCCGAACAATGATGAAGGTGTTGGCACCGATGCCATGGGCCAACATGGCGAAGAAACCGGCCAGGTAACCCAGAGACAATCCCCGGAAAAAGTCTTTCTTGGTCTGGCGGAAGGTCAAGATGGCATTCCGATAAATGGTGTAGAGGAGCATTAGGAAGAAAACAAAACCGATCAGTCCCGTTTCTGCCAGTACTCGGGGATATTGGGCGTCTACAAATGGATATCCCGTTACCCCATAGCCCAAAAGAGGTTGTTTGAAGAAATCTCTGGTCAGGATGACCTTCCATGACAAGAGACGGGCGGAGGTGGAGGTGTCGATCCGGGTGTTGCCCACCTGGATCTGTCCTTGTTCTTTGCCCTGCATAAAGGTGTATAAAGCCCTTTCCCGGACGGCAGACGGCATGATCATGGGTCCTACAAAGATTATAAGGAGCAGGACCGTTAGGATGGTCTTCTTTTTTTCGCTGAAATAGAGGAGGGCCAGAGCCATCGGTACCAGTGACAACCAGGAACTGCGAGAAAGGGTGGCGGCTAACGATATGGTAATGAAAAGGACCAATATGGAAAGATAGATCTTGGTTTTCCTCTCTTTTATCGTCAAGAGTAGGCCAAAAATGATGGAGAGCATGAGGACCAGGTAGCCACCCAGGGTGTTGGGTTCTCCTTCCCGACCTTCAAAGGGTGCCGAGACCCTTCTGCCGCTGGGGATCTGGCTGAAGGCGAAAAGACAGACCAGGAAACACACGATGAGCATGAAATAGGTGAATCTGCGGATCTGCGCTTCTTCCTTCAAATAATTTACCGCCATGAAATAGATGACGTAATACTCGAAATATTTGACTACAAAAAAAACCCCGGCGGTTCCCTTGACTCGACCCATCATGTAACCGATCAAAGTGGCGACTACGCAGGCCAGGAAATAGTAGGCGATGGGCTTGTTTAGAGGGGTCCGGAGAAACAGGCCGAGTTCCTTCTGGACGGCAGTCTTGAGAAACCAGCTCAAACCGATGATCACCAGGAGAAAATCATCAACACGTAGCGTCACCCCCCGACCACGGACGCCTTCTCCGGCCGCCCCTTCTATCCCGAACTGAGGACCCAAGAGCATGGCGGCGATGAGGATGTACAAGGCGAATTCTGTGTTGATGAAGGTGAGGGCACCGATGATCAGGGAAATGATGATCGTTACGGCCAGAAAAGTCGGGGCGTTGGCCATGATCAGGGCGGCGGCCAGAGTCAGTCCGCCAATCCAGAGCATCAGCAGCACGTTTTTGTTTCCGGAAGCGATCATTTTGCTTTGGGGGTGGCGAAATCCGGCTTTACGGGCTGTTTTGTGCGCGTATCCTGAAGCTCCCAATACTGGCGTTCGATATCTCGGGGGAGGTACTCATCGACGATGGTGAACTTTTGGATGATGTCGGGGGCGAAATGGGCCAAACCGATGATGAGGGCGGCAAAGACGGTAATCACGATCATCCAGATAAGCGTCCGGCGCCTCCGGGCGCGGCGTTGAGCAACCCGGCATTTATGTTCCTTCTCCCTGCTTTTATCTCGGGTGTCGCCTTCCATTTTTTCACCATAAATCGCCGCTGTTGCACTTTGACCACTATTCGCCCTTACGTTACAAAAAGGGCGTGAGCCCGTCAAAGAAAGATGAGGTTGCCATTGTCAGAAAGCGCAGATAAATGTTTGAATATCTTTAGCTCGTTGAAACTGAACGGCAAGGAGGTTCGCAGTTGACATGCTGATGACTCGTTGGCGGCGGATGCTGCGGCAACGTCGATAGCATCCCTTTGAAGCTGAAGGATGGATTTCAGGCTTGAGTGGCCCTTCACACCAGGGAAAAATGCTTTCAGAAAGCCTCCTTGATAAAGGATGCCCAGGATCAGAAAGCAGATTGCCAGCACCACGACAATAATCTTTATAATCGGCATGTATTTGTCGAGAGTAACCTTCAGCTTCCCTGCCGTAGTGGTTTTTCCATTTTCAGCTTCTTGAGGTACCGGGACAGAAGACCGGGGTAGCGCCTTGGCAGCCGCCCCTCCGGCGGCTTTCGATTGGCTTGTGGGGTCGGTATCATTGTTCCCCCTGGCTTCCGTCTTCTTGCGATGACGATAGCGTTTTTTATAAAACAGTCCGTAGTTCATTATGCGGTTGAGAGTAAAATTTTTCAGGAACGTCTGGTACCAGGGCTGTTTTCCCTTTTTAACATCGCCATAGCGGTAGTGGTAATAGTAATAGTCATGATATGTGAAGTCGGTGCTGATCTCGGCACGGATTCCGTTCAGGACCACCCCGATGATGTTGGTCTTGATGGCATCCAACTGCATCTTAGCCCTCTTCAACGCCCCCCGAGCAACCTTGCCCACCTGATATACCAGGACGGTGGCATCGACCTGAGAACTCCACAGGGCCGCATCCGTAGCGGCCAACACGGGTGGGGCGTCCACCAGAACCATGTCGTACTCCGCCCGCACTTGGCGCATGAACTCGGTGATGCTCTTGGAGCCGATGATCTCCGCCGGATTGGGCGCATGGGTGCCGCTGGTGATGATGTTGAGGTTATCCATGCCGGGGGTAGCCATTATCTCTTCGACGGTCATCTGTCCCATCATAAAATCGGAGATGTTCTTGACCACGTTTCGCCATTCATAATTGCCCATGATCACATCAGTGAGTCCCGGGGTGTGCTCGATGCCGAACAAACCGGCGATCACCGGACGCCGCAGGTCTCCGTCGATGAGCAGTACCTTGTGGCCGGTCTGAGCCATGGTCAGGGCCAGATTCACGATCGTCGAGGTCTTGCCCTCGCCGGGGGAGGAACTGGTGAGGACGATGTTTTTAATGTTTTTTTCCATACAAACGAAGTTGATGCTCGTGCGGAAAGACTTATAGCTTTCCGCCAGCGTGGAGGAGGGGACAAAATGCGAAACCATGCGCAGGTAGCGGGGCAGCTTCGTTTCTTCTACCGTCAACTTGCCTTGATCGTCGCTCAAAAGCAGGCGTATTTCTTCCGGACTGACAAAGGGAATGACCCCCAGGACATGGACGCCGAGGAAATCTTCCACCTCTTCGATGGCGCCGATAGAGGTGTCGAAGGTTTCGATGAGAAAGGCGAACACCACCCCGAGAATCAATCCCATGAGGGTTCCAATGGCGGCGTTGTTGCCGATTTTCGGCGGATTGATCGGGCCGCCCGGTTCCAGGGCCGGCTTGACGATCTTGACTTCCTCGATTTTTTCCGCTTCGGCAATGAGTATTTCCTGATATTTCTTCTCCAGGAGGGTGTAGACTTCGCGGTTGATGGTCATTTCCCGCTCCAGTTTAGCCAATTCCAATCCCTTTTCCGGTAATTGTTTGAATTGTTCCTCCAAATCGGCGATCTGGCGCTTTAGGATTCGCTGGTTCTCAAGCAGGTTGTTTTTCTGGAGGCGCAACTGATTGCGCATCCCGGCGAGGGTGTCTCTAACCTGGCTGCGGATGGCCTGGATCTGAGGAAAATTATCCGTGTAGGTGAGCAACAGCGTGTCGCGATCCACCATATAACCCACGAGTTTATCGTTGAGGGCCTTGTAGGGAGGGGAGGCCTCCTCGAAATAGAAACTGTTCTTGGAGGTGAGGGGTTGAGCCTCCGCATTGTTCAGCGCCCGCTCGGCGATCAGGAGTTTCTGCAGGACGATCTGTTCCTGGTTGTACTGAGACTTGAGACGTTTCACCTCGTTTAGGGTATAGGTGGATTCGGCTTCCACGGAGGTCCATTTGTTTTCCTCCCGGAATTTTTTGATCGCTTCCTCCGATTTGGTCATCTTTTCTTTGGCGGCGGCGAACTGACTTTCGACGAATTTCTTGCCCTCGATAGTGCGCCGGTTCAGTTCCAGGGTATGCTGCTTTTGATATACCTCCGCCAGGGTATTGGCGAAGTTGACGGCAAATTTAGGATCGTTGGCGGTGATCTCGATATTGATAAGGTCGCTCCCGCCTTCCTGTTCCGCCTTTACCTTGTCTTTTAGCTCGAGAATGATGCCGATGTATTTCGGATTGTTCCGGACGTCTTCAGAAGGAAGGGTTTCCGGAATCATCCCCATCTTTTTGGCCGTGAGCTCCAAAATATAATAGCTTCTGATCATGATGGTTTGTGTTTCCAGATTGGCGCCTCCGGAACTCGGGGTGGAGAAGCCCAGCATGGATTGTGTCTTTTCAACCTTGACGGCGGTGGAGGTTCTATATACGGGTACGGGTTTGTTGAGGATGGCGGAGACCAGACTGAAGATCCCCATGATCACACATGTGAATATGATGATGAATTTCCGGCGTTTGATGATCCGCCAGTATTCACGGAGGTTGAGGTCGTATTTCAACATTTGCCGTCGGCTCCGGGAATTACCATTTCATGAAATTCTGATCTTTTGCATATTTGTCGCGATACGATGCTGGAATCAGAAGATAATTGAGCAACGGCGTGGTATTGGCGATGAATTCGTTGATATCCCCAATAAACATCCGAGGAACATAAACCACATCCCCGCTCTGGAGTTTTATGTTCTGGGAAAGGTCACCCCGTTTGAGGATATCGTTGTAGTTGGCGGAAAGGATGATGGGTTTGCCACCCCGCTCCCGGAATTCCCTGATGACCTTGATGTCCGATTTGACGGCCGTGGCGGTGATGCTGCCGGCCTGGGCCAAGGCGGCAAGAAGATCCGGGGCGTCCTGGAGCCGGTAGATGCCCACATTGGCAACCTGACCCATCACATAGATCCGGTCGGCGAAGTAAGGCAGGGCCGGGACGGTGATGATGTCGCCGTCTTCGAGAATCGGGTTCTGTCTTGTATCCCCATAGAACATGGCACTATAGAGGTTGACGGTGTACTTCTTGCCATTGCGGACCAGTTCCACGTTTTTCAGGTCCGCATTGGCGACGTTTTGCTGCCCGGCCGCGGCCACCCCCGGCAGGGCCGAGTAATCGCTACGTCCCGTAATGGCCCCGCCGGCCTTGGAGATCAGGTCGATCATTGTCGTCTTGCCGGTCAGGGGATAGCGTCCAGGGCCGGATGTGCCCGTGGGTAAAACATTAATCTGGCCGAAGAGGGTGGCGGTCTTGCTCTTGTACTCCTTGACGAGTACCTCGAGGCGTGGGTTGCGGAAATATTTCTTAAGGTCGGCACGGAGGAGTTCCTGTATCTCGTAAACCGTCTTGCCGGACACCGGGATATCGTCGCCGTACATGTAGGAGATCTTGCCGTCCGGACGGACCTCCACGTTGTAGGTGATTTGCTTGAATCCTTCGAAGGTCTGGGCGCCGGCGACGGCAATCGTCCAGAAATTCACGGTTAGGACGTCGCCGGGACCGACGATGTAATCCGCCACGCCTCGCTTTTCCGTGAAGACGCTGTTGCTTTTTACACTGGAGAGCTTGGCCAGTTCCGCTAATCGTTCCTCTTGTTCCTTCTGGAGGCGTGCCTCGTCCTGGGGGGTGATTCTCTTGGCCTCGTATTCTTTGATGGGGATACCGGTGTCTTCCAGAAAAGGAAAGCATGCGGTTAGGGTACATACACACAGGGCGATAAAGACCGCCGCCGATATCCGCCCGATTTTACCCGTCATTTCATCTCCGATAGGGTTCGTGGTTTCGTGGAGAATTCTTCAATAAAAACATAATAAAGTCAAGTCTAATATAGAAGTTAAATAAAGCATTGATTATTGGTGAAATTAGTTGTAATCAAAGTAAAACTGCGGTATTAAAAAAGATATTTTCTGAATTTTAAATAGATGTGAAAAAGCTTTTGAACAAACGACAAGATGACTTCCATAGACGGTTAATCTCATCGAATAATAAAGTACCATTTGAAATATAATATGTTAAGGATGTTACGAAATGCGTGCCTCCGATATCGTTAAGGGTAAAACGAAATCGATTTATGATCTCAACGGCGTCGGCGACAACAATAGGCCGGTACTTCAGGAAGAGAAAACGACAAGTGGATCCGAAGAGTCCTTACGCTTGAGCGACATCGACATTCTGAGCATGAAGGGTACTGCAGGAAGATCGTTGACGGCAGCTACAAAGCGACACGACGCTGATGCCTTTACTCAGGGGAATGTCAAGGACAAAAGCGTTCCAGAGGGGCAAGAAAAGATTTCTTCGGTAAACATCTTACCGCCACCCGGATCCGACCGTTTTGAGGATAAAGATCAAGATGCAGCGTGCCCTTCACCGCAAGGAGCGACTCTGAAAAGGATATATCTGGCGGCAAAAGAATATATGGTAATGGTGCGCCAGAGCGTTCAGGAGGGAAAGCGCTTTAACCTGGAACAGGCCCTTATTTATGTCAACAACATAATAAACAGCTCGGAGGACGTCGTTTCCCAGATCTATCAGTTGACCGTAGATTATGAACAGGAAGACGAATACTACATCTCTTCTCCGGTAAATGTCATGGTTTATGGATTGAAAGTGGCCCAGGGCTTGGGTTACGATAAAAAAGAACTTATAGAAATCGGCTTGGCAGCTCTGCTCCACGATGTGGGAATGTTCACCATTCCCGAAAAAATCCTCAACAAGGAGGGAAAACTTACCGAAGAGGAAATGGAAATGATCCGGAAGCATCCGGAAAAAGCGGTGGAAATCCTGATGGCATACCGGGATGCCTACCCGAAGATGATCCGGGCAATTTACGAACATCAGGAAAGGGTGAACGGTCAGGGTTATCCTCAGGGTCTCAAGGGGGATGAGATATGCGATTTCGCTCAGATTATCGGCATCTGTGACTCTTATGAGGCCATGACGCACCACCGCCCTCATAAAAAGCCCCTCCTGCAAACGGAATCCATCAAAGAGTTGATCGGATCACGGAGCAATCTCTTCGATTTGCGGATAATCAAGGCCTTTTTGGAGGAGATTTCCATTTATCCCGTGGGCTGTTATGTTCGTTTGAACAATCGCAACCTTGGCCGGGTGGTGGCTACAAACAAGGGCTATCCGATGAAACCGGTACTCAAGCTGATCAGCGACGAAAAGGGTAAGCCTATAGAACCTCCCCGGATCATCGATTTGCGAAATTATCCCATTCTCAACATCGAACGGGGAGTGTCTCCGGAGGAAATCAGCGCATAAAGGCACTCCCCGGATAATGTGCCAGCAGTCTGATCAGCTTCAGAATGAAGGCGGAAATTTCTGCTATCCTACTAAAATACAAAGATGGGCTATTTAAGCCCGATTCCTGTCTGACCCGCTGGGCCAGGATAAGTCGGGGAGGGAAGAGGGTCCGAAAAATCAGATGTCCTTTATTGAAGAATCCCCTGTTGGCGGCCAGATAAACAAGATAACTGCTTCCCCGTAACCGGAAACCATGCTGCTGCAGGCGTAGAAAAAGACGCTCCCCGAAGGATAGAGCCTGGGGATCGAATTTTTCCAATATGGCGTCAGGCAGTATTTTTCTACCCCCATATGTTTGCAGGATCTTCAAGCCGAGAAAGACAAAATTCTGCAGGCCCATTTTTTTTGCCTCCCGGGCAGTTAAATCCCAGTCGAGTCGGTCCTCAAGGCTCTTGACGGCATAGAAGAGATCGCAGATCAGGTTCAAGCGATCAAAAGAATGACCGACCCGCAATCCATGCTCGCATAAATAGATAACCAGATGCTCCGGACAGAGGAGTCGTACTTCCATCTCTGCCACGCTCCCCATACGTGATAGTTCCCATATCCTTTCCATATCGATTTTTTCTGTGAAGCCAACGGCGGGGGTGGAGGTATTGATGAGATGCCAGTGGAGATGAAGATATGAGAAGGCAATATTTGATTTATGATATTCGAGGCTGGCCAGATAACCGGGAGGGTTGCGTAACGCCTGGGGAACGGTGCTGTCTTTAGCAAGATAGCCGTCCCGGGCGAGGATCCGATCGACCCGAGGCAGATCTTCACTGTGGATGAGAATGTCGAGATCAGAGGTCGTGCGCATGGCGAAATGAGGATAAATATTCTCCGCCAGGGCAAGCCCCTTCAAGACTATAAAGGGGATGTCGTGACTGTAAAGAAGGTGGAATACTTTCCTGGCCGAGGCGGCACAGGCCAAATTTCTTGCGACCTGCAGGTGAAAGCGTTGCAGAAGGTCGTCGTAAACCTCCGCGGGTAAAAGGTCTTGGCAACCGGCTTTCTTGAGGACATGGAAAAATACCCCGGTGACGCCGTTTTCATCCAGGTAGGAGACAAATTCCTGAACGACGGGAATTTCCGGCAGCTCCGGTGCCGGATCTTGATTCATTAGGGAAAAGAGAACCCGCTCCACGTTTTTTTTCATTGTATCACTTATTTCCTGCCTCATCGGATTCCTCCTTACGTGAGCCTCATGTTAACAGGAGGGCGGGAAAAAGCAAATTAATCTTGACTAACAAATGACAAGGAAGGTAGGCAATAATCAGGTTGACAGAAAGAGATTGTTGCACCTGCCATGATGGGACGCTACGTTTTCCTCTTCAAAAGAGCGGGGTAGGGATGGGGCAGGTCTAAAAAAGATATGGAAAAGAGAACCGTTATGGGCAGGGAAGGAAGGATCGAGAAGGAATTGGATTTTCTGAAAGCCAATCCAGAGATGGTTTTCCGTAAGGAGGAAAGGGGGGCCTTCCTCTTTGACCCGCAAACCGGCAACCTGAAGTACATAAATGAAACCGGCGTCCGGCTCTTTGAATTCTGCGATGGGGAGAAAACATTTGCCGATATTGTGGACAAATTAAAGGCCGATTATCCCGATACGGATCCGGAAAAGATAACCGCCGATACGAAGACGTTTTTAGAGGAACTGAAAAAAATGCAATTTTTGCAGCTATGCAAAGATAATGAATCCCGATAAGTTGTTCCCCCTGAGCAGCCTCTATCTCTATCTTTCCGAGCGCTGTAATCTCCATTGCCGCCATTGCTGGGTTTCACCAAACGCGCCGGAGGATGGACCGGAGAACCTGGTGGCTTTCGACGTCCTGGCAAAGGCGGTCCTCCGGGCGAAGGAATTGGGACTAAGCTCGGTCAAACTGACCGGCGGCGAGCCGTTCATCCGAAGGGACATCAACGAGTTGTTGAGATTCTTGCGTCGGGAAGGTTTAGAGATCGACATCGAATCCAACGGCACGATGATCGATGGAGATATGGCGCGGATTCTCAGGGAATGCGGGGTTCGCCAGGTATCGATCAGCCTGGACGCCGCCCGGGCGGAGCTACATGAACGTCTCCGTGGCCTTGCCGGTTGTCATACCCGGGCTGTAAATGCCTTGCGACATCTCGGAGAGCAGGGGATTACCAGGCAGATCATCATGAGCCTGTATGCAGAGAACATTGGGGAAATCCAACCTCTGGCGGCTCTCTGCGACGAGCTCGAGGTGCCGTCTTTGAAAATCAATCCCATCATGCCCACGGGAAGGGGAAAAAAGGTTTTTCAGCGCCGGGAGAACGTGGCGATTGAGGAGCTGCTTCGTATCGATCGCTGGATCGAGACGCGGCTCAGCGGCAGGTACAAGACGGAGATCAATTTTTGCCTTCCCATCGGCTTGAAATCTCTGAAGGCCATCACCGGCGGTTCCCTGTATGAGTGTCATATTCTCAATATCCTGGGAATTCTCTCCGACGGGACGGTTTCGCTCTGCGGTATCGGGCAGACGGAAACGAAACTCAATATGGGAAACATCGCCACGGATGATATAAGGACGATCTGGCGCCACCATCCCCTCCTGGAGCGATTGAGAGAAGATATGCCTTCCGGTCTTGGAGGTGTCTGTGGTTTCTGCATCTTCAAGTTTCGCTGTCTCGGATCATGTCGGGCCTGCGCCTATACCGTCACGGGCGACCTGTGCAGTTCGTTTTTCATATGTGAAGAGGCGTATCGTCAAAACCTGTTTCCCCCCTCCCGCCTCTATCATCCTTCTCAGGGGCTTCCTTTTACATGAGAAAAACGACCGCGGCGATTGCCGGAGACCGCATCGATTTCGTATCTCATGGGGTGGCGGCGGAAAACATTTTTTTTCACGTTGATGCGCTCTGGAATGGATTTCTCGTCGCTCCGGGGAAGAGGCGGGCCGATGCCGAATGCCTCGTTTTTTTCGATCATAGAAAAACCTACCCCCAACGTTTCGGTGCAGAACCGACCGTTTTGGAAAGGATGTCTGCCCCCTGGCAGGCCGAGCTTGCGGAGCGGATGGGACGGATATTTCCCGGCCGCCTGGAGGAGGCCACGGCAATGATCGGTTTCTTGAACGGCTGCCTGATCTTTGACAGTAGAAGCCGGCGGGGGGCGATTTATGTCTTCTACACCCCCACCGCCGTCCATGCCCAGGCGACGCTGGCGAAGCTCGTTTTTATCTATGTCTGTCTGATAATGGCCGCTAAAAATCGGTTCCTGATCCATGGGGC
>Ga0302248_1001288_pt1 | contig 19412 bp, 13 predicted proteins | sample AAG_UR_Leu_MG_FD_193528 | JGI IMG/M metagenome (GOLD analysis project Ga0302248, IMG submission 193528) | Enriched activated sludge microbial communities from anaerobic digester in WTTP, New Holstein, Wisconsin, United States - AAG_UR_Leu | ecosystem: Engineered > Bioreactor > Anaerobic >... | reverse complement strand
AAGCGGACGGCTATCGAAGCCCAGAAAAAAGAGTGCCGCAGGTGGGAAAACCTGCACGAATTGATCGGCTCCGCAGACGGCAAGAAGTACCGCAATTTTGCCCAGGGGCTGACCTTCGAAATGATGATTGGTCACGCCAACCGGCAATTGCAGAAAATGACCGACCGCTACTTGCTGGCCCGGGACGACGCTCAGCCCCTGGAGCTCAACGTGGTCGACAACTATCAGGCTGGGGAGATTCGGTCCACGAAGAACCTTTCCGGCGGGGAGAGCTTTATCGTCAGCCTGTCCCTGGCACTGGGGTTGTCCCATATGGCCAGCAAGAATGTCCGGGTGGATTCGCTGTTTCTGGATGAAGGCTTCGGTACCCTGGACGAGGAAGCCCTCGACACCGCCCTGGAAACCCTTGCGGGCCTGCAGCAGGACGGCAAGCTGATAGGCGTCATTTCGCACGTGCCAGCCTTGAAGGAGCGGATCAGCACGCAGATCCAGGTAACGCCTCAAACCGGTGGCAGAAGCCAGATATCCGGGCCTGGATGCGGCAGGCTGGGCGCTACAGAGTTGGCCGTAGAAGCAGGTTGAATTGAAGATGTCGGACGATCTCAAAACAGCAAAAACCGCTCTCGCCAAGCTCCATCAGGACATGGAGGCCATCAACAAGCTGGCCAAGCCGTCCTATCTGAGCGTGGTCGAGCAGATGGAACGTACGCTGGAACCCATCCGTCGTCAGCAGTTGGAAATCAGTCGCGCTCTCGAAATGTCTGGAGCAATGGCTCGGATACAAGAGATGGCCAGCGCCAATCAGCACTGGCAGGAGTTGATAAAACAGACCGCAACAAGCCGCATTGCCGAGAGCCTTGCGACTGCACATCAGTCATGGCTTGAGCGCATGAAGCCCCTTCAGCACGACTTCTCGCACCTTTCCCAGCTTCAGGCATCCGCCAAGCTGGCTCTGTGTGATACATCCTTGCGGCTTGCCGCCACAGAACGGCTCATGGCGGGCATCGATTTCGAGGCGATAAGGGGGCGTTTCCAGATCGAGATGCCGGTCATCGCGGGGCTGGAGAGTTCAATAGCCCATGTGGCAGCCTCGTATGGGGGGTTGGCAGAGTCGCTGCGGGAGATCTCGGACATCACGCGGCTGCCTGCCTTCGTTTTACCTGGGGCCACCCGTGAGATCTACACCACCAGCTTCGCGCTTGAGACCCTTCGCCCCTGGGATGACCGCGATGAGGACGAGGCCGAAACGGAAATTCAGCTTGTCGCCGAAGCAGAGCTGGAAACATCGGGCTGCATCGCTCTTCTGCAGCAGGTCGATCCAGTGCTCGCTCGGCCGTACATCGGCGCTCGGGATGCCCTGTATGGTAACAATGCCGACCGAGCAAGGCACATTCTGAGCTCGCTCAGGGAGCTGTGGAACCATCTGCTCAGGCGATTGGCACCCGATGATCTCGTCGCCGCATGGATTCCGGGTGTGTCCAATCAGAAGGACCTGCTACATGAAGGCAAGCCAACTCGTCGAGCCAGGGTACTTTATGTCTGCCGGGAGCTGAACAACGAGCCGCTGACCGACTTCCTGATGCACGATACCCGGGCGCTGGTTAAGCTGATCGAGCTGTTCAATCGGGTTCACGAGTTGGAGACTGAGCTGACCGATGAACAGCTCAGGGCCATCCTCATCAGGACCGATTCGTGGCTGATGTACATACTGCAAATCTCGTCGGGAAATTTTCACAAGTAGACAGGAGGCGACCATGCCAAAGAAACCAGGATCACATCATGTAGTGCCCAACACCAATGGCGGCTGGGACGTCAAGAAAGACGAAGCGACCCGAAGCAGCGGCCACTTCGACAAGAAGCAGGATGCCGTCGATGCCGGGCGTAAGATCAGCCAGAACCAAGGCACCGAATTCTACATTCACGGCAAGGACGGGAAGATCCAGAACAAGGACAGCCACGGGAACGATCCGTATCCGCCGAAGGGGTGATGTCCGGGCCAATTCGATTCCCGTTTTGGGAACCGAACCGGCGTCCGAAAACCGGATTCGAAGTTGTTGCGGCTCGACGCCAGGTATCCGGTTTTACTGCAAACCCGTCACCCTCGTCCGGTGCCGGGAAATCAGGGGAGAAAATCGTTTCTCTGGTCGGGTTGGCGGGAAGTGGTTGTGCGAGATGACTTCGGCGTTTATTATCAATGAGTTACGAGGAGCGCGGGCTCTGAGGCTGTTTTGCGGTAGGTCGTCGTTCCCTCCACCAGAACGAAATCCAGGGAAGTCCAAAGAAGTACAGAAACCCGCTAAATTTAGCGGGTTTTTTCTTACCATTTGTCCAATGAAGTGTTATGAGGTTTTACAAAATCCCACAGTTTTGCGGGTATATTTCTTCAAAATACCCGCACGAAAATTTCCGATACCCGCACAGAGAGGTTATCTTCATGCCCAAGGTAATATCACCTTTATCTGAGAGCGAAGTCCAGAACGCAAAATACGAAGACAAAGTATATAGGCTTTTTGACGGTGGCGGGCTTTATCTTCATGTTACGCCATCTGGCGGGAAGTGGTGGCGGTTTAAATATCGCTTCGGGCGAAAAGAAAAATGTCTATCTTTGGGAACTTATCCACTAACCAGCCTGCAAGACGCCCGGAGAAGCAGAGACGCAGCGAAGGAGCTTTTGGCGAGGAATATTGACCCCTCTGAAATCAGGAAGCAAGAGAAGGCACAGAGTAAAGCGGAACGTCTTGAGGGTGAGAGAATACCATTTGTGCGCGTTTCTTTTGATGGAAGAATCGAGATATGGAAGGGCGGTAACACGATGCGACTGACCTCGGATGAAGCCAAATTCATAGCCAATCTTCTTACTAATATAACGAGGTAATTTTATGCCACTCAATGAAATGAAGATTCGTAACGCAAAGCCGAGAGAGAAGTTCTATAAGCTAACCGATGGTGACGGTCTTTATTTGCATGTAACAGAGAAGGGCAGCAAATTATGGCGTTTTCGTTATCGTTTTGATCACAAAGAAAAGCTTCTTGCCTTTGGCACCTATCCAGAAATATCTCTCTATGACGCCAGACAAAGGCGCGACGAGGCACGCAGGCAGGTTGCTCACGGTATTGACCCTGGGGCTGTCCGCAAAGCCCAGAAACAAACACGAACCGAAGAAACGGAAATCTTCGAAGTGATTGCCCGTGAATGGTATGAGGAGTTCAAACAGACATGGACGCCCGGGCATGCCGTCACTATTATGAGCCGGTTGGAGCGTGATCTATTTCCCTGGATCGGCAAACGCCCGATCAATCAAATCAAAGCGCCGGAATTACTCGCTGTCCTTCGCAGGGTAGAAAGCAGGGGGGCTCTTGAATCAGCGCACCGGATCAGGACCATTGCCGGACAGGTCTTTCGATACGCCGTTGCCACCGGACGGGCGGAGCGCGATCCCGCAGCCGATCTTAAGGGCGCTTTGCCACAGCCGCGAGAAAGGCACCATGCCGCGCTTACGGAGCCCAAAGAAGTTGCACCCCTTTTAAGGGCCTTGGACGGCTATCAGGGGCATTTTGTCGTGAAGTGCGCCTTGAGGCTTGCGCCCATGTTTTTCACTCGCCCTGGAGAACTGCGCCATGCGGAATGGTCGGAGATTGATCTTGATGAAGCCGCTTGGAACATCCCGGCTCACAAGATGAAGATGAAGCAGGCACACATAGTGCCGCTATGCCGTCAGGCTGTGGAAATATTGACGGAACTGAAGGAATTCACGGGGGCAAGCCGCTACGTTTTCCCGTCAGGGAGGTCCTTTGCAAGACCGATGAGCAACAATGCAGTTAACGCAGCGCTTCGCCGCATGGGGTATGACGGGGAGACCATGACCGGCCACGGCTTCCGCGCAATGGCGCGGACCATCCTTGACGAAGTCCTGCATATACGTCCTGATTATATCGAGCATCAACTGGCCCATGCCGTGCGTGATCCGAACGGACGAGCCTACAACCGGACGGCTCACCTTGAAGAACGTCGGAAGATGATGCAGACGTGGGCGGATTATCTTGATGGATTAAAGGCAAATGGTGTGGTGGTTCCGTTCAAGACAATCAAAGGATAGCGCCCTGGGATACTCGCCGGAATCCCGCTTTTTATAAGCTCTTGATCGAGAATTCATACTCGTGAGCAATCCGATGACAACCGTCGTTTCCGGTAAATGGAGACAGAATGACCGCTGGCACTTCCACCTCCGCTTCCGAAGTGGGGATTTGACAACGCGTTCACATTTATTGTATGTTCACAAAAAATGGACAAACAAAAATAGTGAACACATGCAAGTAGCCCAGAACAAGACGGAAACCGAAACCCTACAGCTTGCTTTGGAGGCGTTCAGAAAAACCGTGTTTCCCGTGCAGGCTGATGTCGAGGTATTAGACCGCGAGATCGCGCGTACCGGAGGAGTACGCCCGGATTTGGTCTTGAATATGATCCTGAAAGGGAAGAAGCATCGGTTCATCGCCGAAGTGAAGAACACTCTCCCGAAGGCGCAAAGGCAGATAATGATCATGCAACGGGAAAGGATGAAAGACCCTCTTTTGCTCGTTACGCGCTATGCAAATCCGGTAATGGCGGAGGAATTGAGACAGAACGGAATCGAATTTATCGATACGGCCGGGAATGCATTCATCAACCGAGACCCGGTGCATTTTTTTGTGAAGGGAAATAAGCTTCGGGAGAAACCCGGCAAAACGCAGGTCAAAAGGATCTTCAAGGCGGCCGGGCTGAAGGTAGTCTTCGCTTTCCTGTGTGATCCGGGCCTGGTGGGAAAAACTTATCGGGATATTGCAGCCGACGCTGGAGTGGCCCTGGGGACCGTGGATCGGATCATGAGAGAACTGAAAGAGCTTGGCTTCATCCTTGATCTCGGTAAACAGGGCTTCAGGCTGGTCCGGAAGGAGGATCTCCTCCAGCGGTGGGTAATCGCTTATCCCGAGCAGCTTCGGCCGAAACTGGTCCTGGGGCGCTACAAGGGGGAGCCGGGTTGGTGGGAGAAAAAGAGATTGGAACCTAAGCTGGCGCAGTGGGGTGGAGAGATCGCTGCGGAGAGGATAACGAAATATCTGAAACCCGAGTTGATCACCATCTATACCGATGCCGAGCATCTCAATAAAGTCCTGTTGGAAAACAGGTTGAGAAAAGATGAAGTGGGAAACGTCGAGGTCCTGGAAAGGTTCTGGAAGCAGAACGCGAACCGGCCTGAAGAAACGGCGCCTCCCCTCCTGATCTATACGGATCTCCTGGCCACTGGTGCTCAAAGAAACCTTGAAGCGGCAAAACTGATTTATGACAAATATCTCGTTCAACTTATCGGGAAAGATTGATTCCCGGACAGTAGAGACTCTTCGCGTCGTTAAGGAGATTGTGGACTCTCTTGACATCAATCCAGGAGGGACTGATGATTGAAAACATCAAAAAGAGGATTTCCTGCCGGACCTTTCGCAACGAAGCGATCGAGCCCGGGAAGCTCGATGAGCTGAAGGCGGTTCTGGCCGGCTGCACCGAGGCACCGTTCGGCTCCAGGGTGTGGTTCGAACTCTGCGATTTCGAAAAGATGAGCGGAGAAGATATCAGGGCGTGCGGGACGTATGGGGTGATCAAGGGCGCCCGGCACTTCATAGCCGGTGCGGTGGTTAAGGCGGAAAGGGCGATGGAGGATTACGGTTACTGCCTGGAGAAGATCATCCTGCATGCGACCGGGATGGGGCTGGGGACGTGCTGGCTGGGCGGCACCTTCCGGAGGACCGGTTTTGCCGCCATAATCCGACTCTCGGAGGACGAGCTTCTGCCCGCGATTACGCCCGTGGGATATGCCGCTTCCAGGAGATCCCTCGTCGAGCATGCTTTCAGATTCGGCGCCGGGTCGAACCGGCGCAAACCCTGGCACGAGTTGTTCTTCACGGAGGATTTGAAGCCCCTTGAAAAAGATGCCGGCCCCTACGCGCCGGTGCTGGCGTGCGTCCGGATCGGTCCGTCCGCCTCGAACAAGCAGCCGTGGCGTATCATCCGGGACGGCGATAAGGACCGCTTTCATTTGTTTGTGCAGAGGACGCCCGGATACGGGGATTACGGCGAGATCCGGCTTCAGAACGTCGATATGGGCATCGCCATGTGTCATTTCGAACAGTCCGCCCAGGCGCTGGGCCTGGACGGGCAGTGGGAGGTCGCCGACCCGAAGATCGCGGCAAGGGCAATGGAGTACATCGTGAGCTGGAAGGGCTCCGGGAAGAGTTGAAACCAAGGTGATATTGCCACAAGATTTTTAACCGCCCGACCTTGCCGGTGGCGCGGGAGCTGATCGGCGCCCGGCTGGTCAGAATTCTTGACGGCGTCAGACTGGCCGGACTCATCACGGAGACAGAAGCGTACATCAGCGCAAAGGATCTGGCCTGCCACGCCAAAGCGGGACGGGCACAATTACAATGGTACTGTGGTTCGGAATCGGTATGCCGCTTATAACGGCATCGGCGCTCAGTTCCAGGCCATTATCACTGCGGCTAAAGAAATTGACGGGAAGGGGACTAAACTGTTACCTGTCGAGTACTTGGAAGTCGACGATCCCTACGGATCTACGCCAGAAGACTACAAAACTGCCGCGCGAAAGATTGAACAGTACGTACGTCGCGTGTACGTACCCTGATCGAATAAGCCCAAGTGAAGTGGATTTGGCTGAATAGCTTCCTGGAACATTCAGCTTACAATTTTGTAGGACAAAATGGATTTCGATTAAAAATCGTGATACTGGAAAAAGCTCAATAGGGCAATCCATTCGTACGCAAAAAAACTGCCGCGCGTGAAGCTGGCGTTGGCAAGGAAGAACATGATCGAATACACCGAAGAATGCGGCGAGATTACCGCCATCTCTCTCAACGGCGAAGCACTTGATTCCGACGATGGGGAGTCATGGCATACGCCGAAAAGCCTTCTGAAGGGAATCAAAGTCGATGACTTGCCGGAAGGAGTCTCCTTTGAGCTGTGCGAAAAGATACAGGAAGGCACGATCTTTCTTGACTCAACTCCTGTCTCGCTATCGAGAATCGCACCAGGAAGGGTAAAGCTATCCTTTGAAGACGGGGGCACACGGAAGTACTGGGATGGCAAGGTGGGCTTCAGTCATTACATGGAGACAAAGAAGGCAATAGTCGAGGAGCGCCAGAAGGAAGATGGCGATATTTCACTAGACTCCTACGATGATGACGGTGCTTACATATTCATGCATTTCTCTACCGAGATAGACTGTGACACGTGCGACGACGCAGTCCAGATTGCGGAGCAGATTGCGAACGAGATTGAAGGGGCTGCCGAGCTTCGCATTGGCGTCGAAATGTTCAAAGTGTCGGAGGCGGAGAACGAAAGGGAATTCACACTGAGAGTAGTCCTACCAATCCTCCGGAAGCTTGGATTCTCCAACGTCAAGTACAATCACGGGAAGCGGGAATTCGGAAAGGACATCGTCTTTTCACGGCTGACCGAATTTGGCGATGTTGAGCATTGGGCTGCTCAGGTGAAGTACGGTGACGTTAGTGGTGGTGCCAACTCAGAGATAGATTTGATACTGTCTCAGATCGAAGATGCATTCAAGATGCCTTTCTACGACCTGTACACCAAGGCAAGAGCCCGGCCTTCGAAGGTTTGTGTGATTATCTCGGGAAAGTTCACCGAAAATGCGATCGAGAAGATCTGTGAGAGAATTGAGTCCCATGCCATGAGGAACAATGTAGTTTTCGTGGATGGTTCTCGGATCGACTCCTTCAGTGAGAGATTCCGTCGAAGATAGAAATGCCAACCATGCTCTTTACATAGACGGGATTCTGCTGCGCTCCACCCCCGGTGAGCATTATGTTGCACCTTTCGAATATAATCGTCAGCATCTGCGTTTTTCAAAGTTATTTGTTTGTAGGTGTTGTCGAGATCGGGTGTATTTATGTTTCATTCCAACGCCTTGCGTATTCCGGGATGGAACCTGTCACTCAAGCCCGCCGATCCGCCATGGTAGTAATGCCGACAGCTTTTATTCTATTCTCCATGAATTGTCTGTAACGCAATTAATGGGAAATAGAATAAAACGATCAAAATCAGTTACATGGCTTCCGGAGAATCGGTCCCTAAGATAGGGATAAGGACACCAAGAATTACAATAGATATAAGATGAATGACTCTGCATCAAAGCGATTCAGCAGTAACTTTTTCGGGAAAGGTCGACCAAGACATTGACCGCACACGCTTTTCAAGGCGTGTGAAAGTCGTAATCACTGATATTGTTGGTGCCGAAGCGGGGATTTGAACCCCGACGGGAGCATTCCCACCCACTAGACCCTGAACGCACGATCAGGGACAGCGAGGGACAAGACGGGATAACGAAAGAAAATTAAATTTCGACTAGTTATCCCGTTTTTCTTGCCTAAGGTGCACAAAGGAAATGCAAGGAAAAGGGGGGATATTTTTTGTAAAGTAATGACCAAGTAATGACCAAAAAATTGGGAAGTGAAGGCTGGGCATCACTCCTGAGAACTTTTTTTGCGAACCTCCAGTTGGAATCATGAGTCACTTTTCCCGGAGTCGGTAGTGGGGAAAAAAGCAGTTCTACTGCTTGAATAAATGGTAAAATGTCCCCTTTTGGTTGACAAAATAGCTTTGTTTAAAATTTTGTAGTTGACCATGGTTTAAAATTACTATAATATATGTACCATGGGTACTCAAAATGGGTCAAAAATAAAAAAATTGATAAGGGAATGGCCCAAAGGGACCGTCTCGACGGTGTCGTATCTCCAGGCTCATGATTTCAGCCGCAAGCTGCTCAATAAATACAAGAACAGCGGATGGCTTTCTTCCCTTGGTCATGGTGCCTATATCCTTTTTAATGACAAGGTGGAATGGAGCGGCGCGCTTTATTCACTCCAGGCGCAGCTCAATCTCGATGTGCACGCCGGCGGGAAAACGGCTCTTGAAATGAAGGGGTACGCCCATTACCTGAGGGACAGGACCGTGACGGTTTTTCTCTATGGGCGTCCCGGAACAAAGCTTCCAGCCTGGTTCAGGAAACACGACTGGGATGTAGAGGTCGCATCGGTGATGACGAACCTTTTTCCGGATGGGTACAGTGAAGGGTTGAGCGAATATCGCGAGCAGGGATTTTCGATCAGGATATCGGCGCCTGAACGGGCGGCGCTGGAAATGCTCTATCATGTTCCCGGCAAGGTTACTTTTGATGAGGCGTCCCTGATCATGGAAAACCTTGCGGAACTTCGCCCTCATCTGGTTCAGGATCTTCTTCTGAATTGCAATTCAGTCAAGGTCAAAAGACTATTCATGTATCTGGCGGAAAGGCTCGCTTATCCCTGGGTGGAAAAGCTCGATCCTTTCAGTGTCGATTTCGGGCAGGGAAACAGAAGCATCGTCGCCCATGGAATGCTGGATAAGAAATACAGGATCACTGTACCCCGGGACAGCAGGGAGGAGCCTGTTTGAAAGATACCGTCATTACAGATAGGCCAAGCAGGTCATTGTCCAGCGTATCCGGCAAACTCCGCAAGGTCTTCCCCGGCTGGCGCGTAAAAGCACGCGCCAGCCGCTGAGCCTGAAACGTTAGCGGACCATGGTCGCCTTCGGCTCAGATAACTTTTGGAAATCCCATTGTCATGGTTCGAAAATTAATACAAAGAAAGCGTATTAAAATCAAAGAAAGAAATATGGGAATAGAAAATCGGAATTACTGTGAAGAAGCCGGATTCGCAAAAGGAATCCCAATCATTAGTCTCTTTAGTGGTGCGGGTGGCCTAGATTTGGGTTTCAAACAAGCTGGATTCAACACTGTTTTGGCTGTTGATAGTAATCCAGCTGCATGTATGACATTCGCGCACAATTATTCCGAATGTGAAGTTGTTGAAATGGATTTAGCGGCTGTAGACCCGAAGTGCATCCTTGACAGGCTTTTGCATCTATCCCCCGGGAATCATCCAGTTGGAGTAATCGGGGGGCCACCGTGCCAAGCGTTCTCTCTCGGGAATGTGCACAAGAAGGATAGGGACGCTCGCTCGTTGCTCCCCTCCCACTACGCAACTCATCTCGCCGCTCTACGCAAGAAATTCGATATAGATTTCTTCGTGTTTGAGAATGTTCCCGGTCTGAACACAAAGAATCATGGTGCTGTGTTCAAGGAATTGAAGGGACTTTTCAGAAAGGCTGGTTTTGTCATCCAAGAGGAGGTGTTGGATGCACAGGATTTCGGTGTTCCCCAACGTCGTCAACGTATTTTCGTCGTTGGGTTCAACCGTCAGAAACATCGTGACGTATCATTCTCCTTTCCTAGTAAGTCACATCTGTCGCCGGTGACAGTGCGGCAGGTCCTCGGCGGCTTACCTGATCCCGTCTATTTCTCACGGGACCTGACTGCGGACAGTATCCCTTTCCATCCGAATCATTGGTGCATGCGGCCCCGATCGGTAAAGTTTCTAAACGGTCATCTTACCCGTGACGGGAATGGCAACAAAGGAAGGCCATTCCGCGTCATACAATGGGATTCCGTGAGTCGTACAGTAGCATATGGGCACCGCGAGGTACATGTCCACCCCTCCGGCAAAAGACGATTGAGCGTATACGAGGCGATGCTCCTCCAGGGCTTCCCGCACGAATACCACCTGCTTGGGAATCTGAGCGAACAAATAACTCTAGTGTCTGACGCAGTCCCACCTCCTGTTGCGCGGGCTCTGGCGGGACAGATAAGGGAATCAATTTATGCCCGGAGTAAAGACAAAAACGAACCAGGGAAGTAGTTGTCGGCCAAAAAGGAAGCCCCGACGCGCCGAACTGAGACTCGTCTATGATACGCAGGCAACTGGGAAATGGAATGGCCATTACGCATACTGGCGGAAGTTCTTCTATCGCTACTACGACCAGAACGGCAGGCGCTTCCCATGGCGTCGCAAGTGCACGTCGGCGTTTACTCTCCTAGTCGCGGAGACACTCCTGAAGCAAACCAAGGCCACTGATGTCGTATCTGTCTGGTGCGATCTGTTGGATAGATGCCCAACTGTGACGGACCTTTCTCGCGTACGTCAGGGGACGCTCTGTCGTATGCTGAAGCCACTTGGGCTTCAGCGACAGCGCGCCGCCGCCTTGACGTCAATGTCCAAGGCCATTGTCCGCGATTTCTCGGGGAGGGTTCCCAGGGAGATCGAAGATCTTGTTGAACTTCCATATGTCGGGCTGTACTCAGCGTGTGCGCTGGCTTCCTTCCACTATGGGACACGCGTGCCCATTGTCGATGCGAATGTCCTGAGAGTTCTGAGTCGATTGACAGGGGAAAACTTTGGCAGGGACTTGCGGCGCAATCACGAAGTGTGGGCAGTCGCTTGGGCTATCTTGCCAAGGAACCGCGTCGCTGAGCACAACTATGGTATGCTGGACTTCTCAGCGACCGTGTGCACAGCGCACAATCCTGGATGCAGCGTATGCCCCTTGCGCCGCAGATGTGCATACGGCAGGCTGCGGACGGGCAGTGCTGGTAGCGCCAAAGAAGAGGGATAATACTAACTGAGATGCTTTGGGTCTGGATAACACTGCCTCTAGCTCTTGTGGCTGTCATCGGATGCATGGCATGGCTTCGATCCGTGAAGCGGGCGCGATCGCAGGGACATGGCAGAGTGCCCTCTCCGGCTCCCGACGAAGGCTATGGTGCGGAAGTCGAAAGGACCGCGAGCGACCCAGCGGCTCCGCCTGTTGACGAATCCAAGCGGGCTGGCTCACAGTTTCCTGTTGTCTCAGAAACAGAACCAACAGCGCCTCAGCAGCATCAGGACGCTTCCGAGAGCCCGGGGACTCAGGAAGACGGGGGGCCACTGACGGCGGAAGAGGTTCCCACTGAACAACCCGGGGGAGGCGACCAAGAAACTGTTGAGGGGAGCACGACCGTCCTTCTCGAAAAGGCCCATTCCCTAGTCGGCGAAGCCCCATCCACAAGCGGCGAAAAAAGCAACATGGCCGAATCGCAGTCGGAGGGCCTTGACACCCCACCTACTGGCGGAGTCGCTGTTGCCGTCGAAGAAGGACCTCGCGTGGATGATGAACCCGAGTTTGAGACGGCGAAGAAGGCTGTACCGCCTCCCCTCGAAACTCTGGAACCGGGACCACCCCCAAGTCATCTCGGGGGGGAGAAGGAACACGTCACGAGTCGGCCACCCCACGATGGCAGTCCAACCCAAGCACCAAATGAAGCAAGGCCGGAGGCCCTGCCGGGCACGCGTCACGATGGGGATGACGGAGAACAAGGCGATGCCACTCGCAAGACAACGAAAGAAGGACGAACACAGGCGCCTTCCGAAGCAGTCGTACCGAAGCAAACACCGCTTGCCCATGACGTGTCGGTTGCGACTGCGGAGCGATCAAGCAACGAATTGCCGGATCAAACGAGTCCTCCATCACCAAGTACACAGAAGAAAGGGCGCAGGCAGGGACCGAAGCCAAATCCAAGGAAGAGGGATACTCGGAAGAGGCCGGATCTGAAACAAGTAGAGGACACGGCAGAAGATGCGCGACTCCTCACCGAAGAGCCAGAGATCCCGGAAAGCGCCGCGAGCCAGCCGCCGCGCCCGAGCCGGTATCGCCCCCCAAGCCAGGAGCCGCTGATGGTGCGGCAGTCTTCTGGAGCACGGCAGACGGACCGCCAAGCTGGCCCGCAGAACTTCCTTTTGACTGTTCGCTTGCTCTTCCGGAGGAGCGGGCATTTCAGCCTGGGGCTTTTGCCGCAACGAGGAACTGACTTGCCGGAAGAGATTGTGATTGGTGCGGAAGGGAATCGCCAGTCCGTCTCAGCCGTGCACGATGATTGGTACGAGGATATCTATCCTAAGGACCTTGCCTCACTCCTCGTCAACGGGATTGCCTGGGAAGGAAGAACTGAGTCCGAGGTCCTGGGATACTGGCGACTCAGTGGCAGGGATCTGTATGTGTTGGCAACGCATGATGACCTTCGAGGATTTGTCCAGACGACGCGCCTTAAGATTGGACGCGTACACGTCATTCTCTGCCGGAATGCACTGCTGGCTCAAGTGATACCGGTGCTACAGCAGGCAGATTGTACCGGTTTCGACGTACTGGAGGAAGGACTTGGTGCGCCACCCGGTTGGACGGTTATCCGGGCCGTGGTGCCGAAACAGATCGGGCGTGTTGAGGGCGGCCCGGCGATTCTGACAATCCTGCAACCCGAACCTGCTCTAGAAATCGAGTTGAAAGGCGGGATATATCTTCAACAAGGGACCTGGCTCCACAGCTTTCCGCCGCGAATCTGCGTGCCTGGCGAAATGCAGCCTGGGGTTGAGGTGTTCATCGATGGAAAGGGGGCCATTGCAGATGATGACGGCTCATTCTCAATCGAGGGGTATGACACGGTCGGAGAGCATATCGTATCAATCCCCGTCGCGAACACATCAAGAACCTACAAGATCACTGAGGGGGACCAAGACTGGACCCCATGGGATGCACACGGCCTGTCACGTGGGAGTCTTTGTGGGCCGTTGCTGCGGGCCGCGGACGCATCAGTAACGCTACGTGCCGTGATCGTCCCCTCGTCCAATTCCGTGATTCTCGGACCGACGCCCGGCGACATTGCGTATTGCCCTCGGATACCAGGACCGAAGCAGGTTGGCTGCGTCTCCTTTGACGCTGTATGGGCCTTGCCCTACGACGCGTTTGGATGCCGGAAGGCAACTACGACCATCCGACTGCTGAGTGCGCTGCGGCTAGACCGAAAGCAACGTCGTCACTTCACCGGCAAGGAAGCCTCCAGCGTGTTGGCATGGTGTAACGTAATCCTAAATGCATCGAGGAAGGGGCTGAGCGTGGATACAACTGACCCCCACAGCCCGGTCCTGTGGCGTGAGTACAAAGCGCATGCGAGGGCCTTGTGGAAGAAGTTGAAGAAATGAACGCGAACCATTTGCTTCTATGGGCATCGGCCTTGGGCTCTGGCTCTTGGCACCAGTTCAGGTGTGCTGTAGAGCGGCTGCACCTGGATGATCGCCAGGAAGACGAGCAAGGCAGGCAAGAGGGTTTGCCTTTGTATCAACAAGCTCGGTTCAATCTTCAACGGCTGGGGCATGTTGAGTTCAGTGGAGCCGAAACAGACTGGCAAGTCGTGCCTCCGGTGTTCGCCATGTCAGAACGAGATGGGACAGCTCGGGCAGTACTCTGCGGGGCGCGTTCCGAAGCGATTCTTGAATGCCTTCATGATGAGGGCGGCGGTTTGGGATTGTCGGAGATTGCGTGTGACGTTTGCCCGGACATCATCCGCCTTGAGGACAGGGGATTCGACAGAATGGAGGCGATTGCAGAAAAGCTGGGGATCATGGTCCAGCCGTCCGCTCCAGAGACGATCCTAGTCAACTTGCCCCCTGTGGAGGCCCTTATTCACTGGCCAAGGACCGCCATGCCTTTTGGGGGAGACTGGAACAGGGAGAGGTTCTGCGCGCCGACACTCTCATGGGAGCGAGAGGCTTGTGTACGCACCTCGGCCGGCGACCATGAGCTCCTGCGCTTCACGAGATTTGGCAGACCACTCTACTTCATTCGCATAGGGACGTCGGGCATTCAAGTGCCAGGTCAAACGGGGAAGTTCTACGTATTGAGATCCATCCGTCGGCAGGTGCTGTCCTACGACAGGCAGCTGGGAGAGCTGAACGTCCCGCTGATATGCCGGCCACCACTATTCGTCGAGCGAGCACTGTGCCTGTGTTCGGGTTTTCCCGCGTCTTTTGATGCTGTGCGGAAACGACTTGTCTACAGAGACATTCCGGAACATGTCGCACAACTTGCCGCAAGAGCCTTACGACAGGAGATCCTATGAAGAGCCCTTCTACCGTTTTCGAGAGCCTCCGAGACATGTATCTACGGTATCTAGATAGCCCTTTTGATCTCCGATACCCCGATCTCGTGACAGAGCGTCGGCAACTGCTTAGCGTTGATGGACGCATCTACCGCCTGCCGTTGATAGAACCGCTACCAGTCTACCAAACCTGTGGTGTGCCTTTCTCCGCCGTTGCACAGGATGTCCTGTCCGGCACGTGGAACCAGAATGACATCGACGATCTAGTCGATTTCGTTTCCTTGGAGCTGTTTCCGCCCTCCAGGCATCCCTACACGCATCAGCGAGAGGTATTTGAGGAGGTCGTAGTCAACGGGCATGATGCAGTTGTGACAACTGGCACAGGCTCAGGGAAGACAGAGTGTTTCCTATTGCCGATCGTCAGCGAACTGGTTCGTGAGTCGCGGAGTTGGGCAGTACCGGGTCAACGGAGTCCCCAATGGGACTGGTGGAATCCGGCCCATCGTGTCGGCCGCAACTGGCCACCCAGGGTCGCGCAGCGAGAGCACGAGGACATGGCAACTCGGAACCCCGCGATGCGAGCCATGATTCTCTACCCTTTGAATGCTCTAGTCGAGGACCAGCTCGGCCGGATGCGGATGGGCCTGGATTCCGCCGCAGTCCGAGGCTGGTTGCAGGCGAACCGGCACGGAAACGCCATATATTTTGGGCGCTATACTGGACGCACGCCAATCTCGGGAGGACGGGGCACGAGCAAGCTGGGCCGCCTGCGCGCGGAACTCCAAGGCATTGCCCTCGATGCACAGCTTGTTGCCGGATCGGTTGCAGCCAGGTTCTTCCCTACCGTTGACGGCGGCGAAATGTGGTCGCGGTGGGACATGCAGGACCATCCCCCCGACATTCTCATAACGAACTATTCGATGCTCAACATAATGCTGATGCGCAGCATCGAAGCAGGAATCTTTGAGCAGACACGGGACTGGCTTAGTCAGGATGAATCGCGAGTGTTTCACCTTGTAGTCGACGAACTTCATACTTACAGAGGGACGCCGGGGACAGAGGTGGCATATCTAATCCGGGTACTCTTAGACAGGCTGGGCCTTTCTCCCGATTCCAACCAACTACGGATTATTGCATCCAGCGCATCTCTTTCGGGGGACAACACAGGACTTTCGTACTTGGAAGCCTTTTTCGGTCGCGACCGTTCACGATTCCGTATCATTCCCGGTGATATTATGCAGCCGGATGCGGCGGCTGTTGCCTTTGTTCGAGGCCATTCCGCTGTATTCCGGGATTTCGGGCAGGCGCTGTCCACAGGAGGCGGTGCGGCGACATTGGAGCACGCGGCGCATGCGCTCCATATGGCGACCGGGGCTGAGCCAGCGGAAGCAGGGGAGGTGCCCGAGCGGGTTGTCGATCGCGCGATAAGGCATGTGTTGGCTCCTGACGCCATCAGGATCGTGTGCTCGCGAAATGGTGATGGCCTGCAGGTGTTGCCGAAGACACCAGCGCAAATCGGAGACGCTCTCTTTCAGGGGTTGCCTGAAAACGAGCAAAGGGATAGCATGGAAGGACTGTTGGGGGCTCTGGTGTTGGCCCGGAACACCGGGGGATTTGCTCCGCTCCCGATCCGTATCCACCTCTTCTTCAGAAACTTGCAAGGGCTCTGGGTATGCTCCGATCCGAACTGTGGCGCGGTTGTCGGCAGGACAATGCCCTGTCCGGTTGGTTCGTTGCACTACACGCCGACACTGACTTGCCAATGCGGGGCGCGGGTACTCGAACTGCTCTACTGCGAAGCCTGCGGCGAGGTCTTCTTGGGTGGGTATCGGCGAGAAACAGGTGTCAATCCGAATGAGTGGTACTTGAGTCCAGATCACCCCGACCTGGAGTCCTCACCAGATACCGCAGCATTGTCGCGCGACTACCCGCGATTTGCCGTATTCTGGCCATGCGACATCGGGCAAAACCCGGCAACGCCTCAGTGGACGCAAGACGGTGTGCCCCGCTCGTGGCGTGCCGCGCACCTATCGACGGGCGATGGGTGTGTCGCGCTCGGCGGCGCTCCCGCGTCGGCTGTGCCAGGGTATCTGTACTATGTTCCCGCGCTTCACGGCTCGAACGGTGAGATCCCAGGCCCAAACCCACCGGCGGTAGAGAGCGCTTGGCGGGAGCGCCCGTCGCGCTGTCCCAGGTGCGATACGAACTGGGCCCACCGCGACATCGGATCGCCGGTAAGGACACAGCGCACCGGTTTCCAGAAGATGGCTCAGGTGCTTTCTGATGCCGTTCTGCGAGAGATAGGGAGTTCCTCGCCTGAGGCACAGAAGCTCGTAGTCTTCTCGGACAGCCGGCAAGATGCGGCGAAGCTATCCGCAGGAATGAGGTTCGCGCATTACCGCGACTCACTGCGCCAAGCGCTCACGCTTGAAATCGGCAGGCAAGGTGCTGCCGCTTCGGCCTACATAGCTCAGGTTGCCGGGCAGCAACTGTCGCCAGAGGACGACGCGTTGGCGGCAGCCTTTGAGGCGGCAAACCCGGCCGATGCCCTTGTACTGGAGCGGGCAAACATCCCAATGCGAGCCAACCAGCAATGCCCACAGTACCCCGGGCAGACCTACCAGCAGGCGGCTCAGATGATCCAGACACGGGCTACCCAGGGGCCATTCTCAATAGCCCACGTTACGCATAATGCGACGCAGGAACTCCTGCGTCGCGGTATGAATCCTGGTGGCTATGGGAAGGATATTCTGTGGACAAACCCCCATTCACAGGCGGGAAGCTGGCGCGATCTGTACCATTGGCCCCAGAACGGTCTTCCCACCGAAAAGCCCCCCGCACAATTGACTCCTGACCAGATTGCCCACACGGACCGTATCCGAACGCAGTCGTGGCGAGAAGCCCTGGATGTAGTCTTTGCGTCGGGCAGAAGAAGTTTGGAGTCGTTATGCATTGCCTACGTCACAACCGACCGCATAACGCATCCACCTCCCTCACAGGTAGTCCAAGAAGCCGCAGACAGTACGATACGGCTACTCGGCTCGCGCCGAAAGCTATCCACCCATGACGCAGCCAGCCAGCAGAGCGTTCCTGCCTATGTGCGCAACTACCTGTATGCCGTTGCACAAGCCAACGGATTGAACCCGAATGCGTTCGAAGCAGATGTGCTTAACTACCTCCAGACGGCAGGCTGCCTGAATCAGTACGTGCTACAAGTGGATGCCCTGTGCCTCGCCAGGGATTCGAATGCATACCGTGAGTGCCCGCAATGCCGGATGATCCATTTCCAGCCTTCCGGCGAGGTCTGTGCAGACTGCCAGTCGCCCTTGGGAGCGCCGCAGCAACTCACCCCGGCACTGGTAGCTTCTGACTACTACAGCTTCCTGGCCTCTACGGGTAGTTTGTTCAGGCTGAACTGTGAAGAGTTAACTGGACAGACGAACAAGGCTGATGGACGGAAGAGACAGCGTCTGTTCCAGAATATTACATTGCCGACACCGCAAGAGATCGAGCTCACTGATGCTGTCGATTTGCTGAGTGTCACTACGACCATGGAAGCCGGCGTTGATATCGGTGGGCTCCTGGCGGTGATGATGGCGAACATGCCCCCGATGCGCTTCAATTACCAGCAGCGAGTCGGGCGGGCAGGTAGGCGCGGCGCGGGTCTGTCCGTGGCCTTGACCCTGTGCAGGGGGCGGAGCCATGACGACTACTACTTCCAAAGGCCTGAGCGGATAACAGCCGACCCACCGCCGCCGCCGTACGTCGATGTTTCCCGGACTGCGATTGTGCGAAGAGTGTTGGTAAAGGAAATCCTGAGAAGAGCGTTTGTGGATCTGAATCTCTTCCCCAGCGGTCAGGCCGACAGCGTACATGGAGAGTTTGGCTCGGCGGTTGGATGGAGCCTCCCCGCCAACAACCAGGGGCAAACCACTGCAGACTTAATTACTGACTGGATACAGAACAATCACGCTGAGATCGTTCGTATTCGCGACCTGCTTCTGGCGTTCACCGCGACTCAACTCATAGCTCAAGGGCAAGCTCTCGTGGACTACGCAGAGCACGACCTCGTTCCCACCATCACTAACGCTGCGAACGATCCAAACCTGACTCAAGTCTGGCTTGCAGAGAGACTGGCCAACGTGGGCTTGTTGCCGATGTTCGGATTTCCCACGCGTGTGCGCTTCTTGTTCCACGATCGCCCCGGCATGGCCCATGAATGGCCGCCGGAAGGAGGTGTCGTAGACCGTGACCTCGACATCGCCATCAGTCAGTTTGCGCCCCGCGCGGAGACCGTGAAGGACGGCCTGATACACACATCAGTTGGCGTGGTAGACTATCAGCCGCAGGGCAACCAAGTAGTGGAAATGCCGTACCCACTGGGACCTCCCCGGTCGGTTGGTTTCTGCCGTGCCTGCCAGGCTGTCGACGATAGTGCGAATCCTGCTCCGGCGTGTCACGTGTGCGGGACAACAGGGCTCGATGATCCAGGTTATGACATAATCCAGCTCTCCGAGCCCAAAGGCTTCCGCACTTGGTACGGGCGTACGAGGGATTTTG
>Ga0302248_1001284_pt1 | contig 19470 bp, 12 predicted proteins | sample AAG_UR_Leu_MG_FD_193528 | JGI IMG/M metagenome (GOLD analysis project Ga0302248, IMG submission 193528) | Enriched activated sludge microbial communities from anaerobic digester in WTTP, New Holstein, Wisconsin, United States - AAG_UR_Leu | ecosystem: Engineered > Bioreactor > Anaerobic >... | reverse complement strand
CGCAATAAAAAGGAAATGACCGTGAAAGTAATCCTGGAAGCATATCCTGAAGATACTATCGCTACAGCAGATACAACCAAAGGAACCCTTGCTACAGGAATCACTGTAGAAGCAATAGATAGTCCTATAGCAAAACGCTTGAATGTGACAAGCGATAAAGGTGTTGTAGTAACTAAAGTGGAACCGAATTCCGTTGCTGCCAAATCTGGATTAAAAGTTGGCTATGTAATTCTAAAAATTGAAGGCAAAGAAGTGAACAGCCCCAAAGAATTCAATACAGAACTGGAAAAAGCAAAGACCAATATGGAAAAGGAAAACAGGAAGACCATTCGCTTGTATGTGCTGGATACTAACAATCAACCTTCCATTCTTATTCTGAAATTTGAATAAGCTAAACAGATAGAAACAGATTAAAGCGGAAGATAATATTGTCTTCCGCTTTTTCACTTCCCCCGCTAATATTATATCCGTTGGGAAAATTCCTTTGTCATTCCTGTGCAGGCAGGAATCCAGAGAGTTTTAATCTATATAACTTTTTCTGCTTGACAAAAGAAATCGGAGAAATTAAAAAGACAATATGAAAAAACTTAATTCTGCTAACTACAAAGATGTAAATTTCTGTCTCCGTTGCGGGCATAAACTTGAGCTGAAAACAGACCACGAAAATAAGTTGAGACCTCATTGTCCCGCCTGTAATTGGGTTTATTACAAAAATCCCATTCCGGCAGTAGCAATTGTGCTCTTCAATGAAAACAGGGAATTACTTTTAGTGAAACGAGGTCTGCAACCCAAAGCAGGTTTTTGGGCTTTGCCCAGTGGTTATATGGAAATTAACCTCACTCCGGAAGAAAATGCCCTTCAGGAACTGGAGGAAGAGACAGGTCTTAAAGGCAAAATTATGCATTGCGTTGGTTGGTTTTTTGGCAAAAGTCCAATCTATGAAAGAGTTCTCAGTATCGGATTCAGGATGAAAGCTATTGGGGGAAAACTTCAAGCCGGAGATGATGCTGTTGATGTAAAATTCTTTCCCTTGAATAATCTGCCTGTTATTGCCTTTGATGCCCACAGGGATTTTATTGCCAAAGAAACAATGCTATAAGTCAAGAGGTTGAAAAGTCAAAAGGTCAATTAAACAAATTTGAGTGCGTGCCAATTCTAACTAAAATCAGAACTTCATCCTGAATTCTATACAGTAGTAGAACATCTGGGGTCAAATGACATTCTCTGCAATTATTCAGATTTCCTTTTAGCTGGTGATCTTTATATTTTGCCGGTAAGGGAATTTCTGTTATGAGTTTATTCAATGCCTCTTGCAATGCGTCAACAACTGTTTTATTATGCTCATATCTCTTATAATCTCTTTTAAATTGAGATGTATAGCTTAATTTAAGCAAATCAATTCTCTAAATTCTTTAGCAGTTCATCAATAGTATTAAAAACGGGTAAGTTATCTGGATGTTTTGATTCTTCAATAGCTGTCAGTGTTTTTTTATTGGGTTGGGGCTGTTTACTTCCAGTAAAGAGCTTTAAGAAGATTTCCTGATTATAAGAAAAGAAACCGGAAAATCTGAAGGAACTATTAGTATAATCTAAATAACTAATTTGGTTAGCAGTATTAGTAGTAGTGCCAAAACTTATAGATTTATTTAACATATCTCCATCCCTCAAAAGTAGGTGTGTTATGAATAATGATATTTGTCTCATTGCATTGTTTGGTAAGTGTACCTTCAGAAATAAACAGATGCTTACCACCTTCAATACTCTGAATAAGAGCTCTTTTACAATTATAATCTACCATATCTTTATTATTCAATAACTTTTTAGGGTCAAAGGGAATATTAAGCTCCAGTTGCCGAGAAATCGTTTCAAATATGGAATTGATTAATTCCGCATTGCGTTTATCAGCTTCTTCAACTTGTAACCCTAAGTCCTTTGCATCTTCAATGTTGATTGTATAATCGTGGCTACCGGAATCAGTGCACAGGAAATTTACAATCTTTTCTTTGTTACCATTTGGTATATGGAAATCCAAAAGTTTATTAGCCAGCATCTTTATTTGTGCTCTGGCTCTATACACCTCTCCTAAAACCAAAGGATGAATTTTTTCCGAAAGCACCTTAACAACTTCAGCCAAGGCCTGATCATTTTTAATTCCAAATTCCTTCTTTACTAATTCTATATAGCCATTAATTGCTTCTACACTAACGGGAATAGTATGCCCTGGCATATTCGGAACGGCAGGATTTAATGGAGTATTAATATTCGGGTCAATAGGTCCTAAAGTTGATTGTTTAGTCATAACAATAAAATTTGAACCTAAGCACATTAAGGTTCCTGCACTATGCGCTTTAGAGGGAATTATAATTTCCAGCTCATTACAATATTGTCGGAGAAGGTTTACCAAACTCCAAGCTGCAAGTGTATTTCCACCTCTTGTATAGAGGAATAAAGATAGCTTTGGTAGCTTGGAGCTCTTAGACATTCTTTCCAAATGGTGGGCAAAAAAGCTATGTACTTCCTGATGAATTTGGGTTTCCCATCCAGGTCTATCACCTGTAACATAAACAAGAATTTTAGTTTTGCGCAATTTTTCTAAGCTTTTAAGTAGGTTTTCCCGGCTTGATTTTGCTCTCATTTTTCTTATCCTTACCCGTTATTTCATATTTTTACTTTCTAATTATATATCATTTATGTCAAGTTAAAATTACTCCCCTTCAGGTTATTTTCTTAGTAGCGCAATTGCAACGTGACAACGAAATCTGCAAATTGTGCAGCGAAAACTGCAAACTGTCGCATCGTTACTCATCCTTGCTCATCCTTACCAAGACCCCTTTAGGTAGTTTCTGACAGGATTTCTGCAATTAAGATCACCGAAAACTTCAAATTGTGACAGGGATTCTGCAAGTCACAACTTACAAGGATGACTTGTGATCAATATACTCATTCCTTATCTAAAGCTTTTGTTCTTGAATGGCTAAGCCAATAGATCAATCCATAAACCGCCATTCCCAAAAGAAAAACATACTGTAGAGCGATGAACTTAACATCTTTTACCCAGTACAGACCGATCCCAATAACATCCACAACTATCCAATACACCCATCCTTCGATCCTCCTGCGTGTTGTCAGTAGCATGGCAATGAAGCTCATAACTGTGGTTAAGGCATCAAGGAACGGATATGAAGCTGGTTCCTGAAATATTTTCGGTAACCACACATGAAAATTGGTTACGCAGTAAGTAAGGATCGCCGTGCATAACATAGTTATCCCTGCTGTAAACACCACTGACTTGGTCTTGCTCCACGCAGCCGGAATGCTATTTGTGTCTTGTTTTTGTTTCTGCCAGGTGATCCAGCCAATTATACTTATCACAAGGTAATAGACCTGTTCCAACATATCCGAGTATAGATGTATCTGGTAAAACAACATCCCATATAAGATCACGGAGATGATTCCGATCGGCCAGGTTAGTATGTTTTTTCTGGCTATCAGGAATACCGATGCGAAATAGAGAACAGTTCCCACGAACTCGATGTAGCTAAGGGGATACCCCCAGATGCTGAGCATCAGCTTGTTCACACTCAAGAAATCCATCATAGCTTGTTTTCCTCCATAATTATCTTCACCGATGCAACTCTTTCCGAGAGAGTTCCACCGATTTGGTAGTATTTCAATTTATATTCATGTAACAGGTCTAGACATATTTGCTGCAATGTCTCTCTCGACCCGGGTCCTGATCTGTCCCAAGTGTCTTCAAACGGAATATCTGGAGCACACAGGATGTATAGGCTGTATCTGTATAGAAATTTGGTAAATGTATCAATCAAAGCCTGCGACGCTTTCCCAAAGTAATAGTAGGCGTATGCCAGCGTAGTGAGTGCAGTGGTGTCGACAAAAAGCCTGTCACCAGTTCCTTGTGCTGCTGTGTCTTCTAATTCCAGGTGACCACTAGCAATTTGTTCGAGGTCCCACATACTAAGCCGATGGTCTCTCTGGTGATGCATCCAATAATCCCTGCCATACTCCCTACAATGATCACCCTGCAACTCATTGGCACAAACAAGGGCAATAGTCGACTTCCCTGTAGATGGTCCTCCCACAAATGCAATGCGTGGTTTGATGTCACTGTACACAATTTCAGACACCATGTACCTGTAATCACGAACGTTATCGCGAATCATGCTTGCGCTGATAGGGTAGTTTGAGCGGGAAAGATCTACCATCCTGTTCCTGCTATTCAAGGCTTTGCTTACGTGATCACCATAAGGTTCGCTGGAATAGAATGAATGAATGTCGTACCCATTCAACAACTGCTTCAGGTAGGTCTCCTGCTTGAGTTTAATCTCGTCAGTATAGCCGGTATCCTGTGGTCCGTCCTCAGCAATGATCACCTGAGCACTTGGGAATAGCTGCCTCACCCAGTTTGCCCTTATCTCGGTGGGTATTTTGGTTACGTCACTAGCGTTATAAACGATCACTATAACTTGATCCATCTCGGAGATGGCTGTTCGGATAACTAATTCATGCCCCTTATGGAGAGGAGCATACTTTCCTAGGGTGATGCCTATTAATTGTTTCATGCATTCACATAGCCACGGTATCGTATGTCAGACTTCACATTACTTGATCAACATTAGGGCTATAGCTGATAATGTCAACACATATAGTATCGTCATTGATACAATATAGTTGATACTTGCTTTTCTGTTACGCTCTTTTATTCTTTCGTGACCTTCGTTAACTAACTTGTACAATACTTCCAATTTAGCATTTAGGTCATCACTCAGGGACATAAAGATGCTGTTTTGTTCTCTTTCCGATTGTAGGATTCTCTGTGTTAGACTATCACTGAGTTTGTCATGATTTTCTCTAAGTTGGTGAATGATAGAATCTAACGATTGTATCTTACTAAGAAGGTCTAATTGTTGTTTATTCAGATCATAAACTGATAAATCTATCTTATCCAGCAAATCATCCCTAGCCTTTAAATCTGATACCATACTTCTGAATCGATTAAGAGCCTGTACAACTTCAAGTTGATCTGCATAGTTGTCGTTATACTCATTTAATATAGCCATAATTACAGAATAGTCTTTTTTAATATTGATAGATCCATTCATTATTAAAGTAGACAATTCTAACATCTTCTGAAGTACAGCACTTAAAACATCAACATGATGTGCGATATGCCTAATGTTTTCGGCTTTAGACCAATAAGCTTCCCAACCACCCTGTTCCTTGATCTCTAACATCTTTCTCGACGTTTGGGAAATGCTATCTAAACAAGAATCAAGGTATTCTTTAAACTCATTTGCTGTGATTTTGTTTTCTATTTGTAGGTCTTGAACTATGTTATCCATTTTCTTTCCCTTGCATCTCTTCTATTGCTTCTTTCATTTCTATTTGCATTTTTCTTCTTTCATCAATAATATCAATAAGATCGTCATGATTCTGTTTGATACAATACGGATCTATAAACTCAATAAACTTTTCATCTGTAGCTACTGCCAAGAACCTTTTTTTATACGAGTTATACCACTGCTCATCAATGTAACTGATTTCCTTAGCCTTGTCTTTCACCTGATGCATCAATTCCCTATATTCTTTACTGCATTTAACTACATATTGCACTAAGTGCTTGCTGAACCACATTAGTGAAGCAAAATTCAACTGGAAAAGACCCATATAATTCTGGCTTCCTGTGGTTATTAATGTATCAACAAGAAAGGATGACCCATGTCCTAGCATCATCATTGCGTGGAACTCATTCGTTGACCTATATGCCCACCCTTTCTTCAGTAAACCACTAATTGAGTCTATGGTTACGTTATTGAAGTCAAAACCTGAGTTATAACTCACCTTGAATATAAAAGTATAACTATAAATAATCAATTGAAGAATAATGAACCCCAATGAATTACCAATTAAGCTCTTAAGGTTAAAGCCTCGATCATACATCCCAAACATTAATTTAGCTAATTCTTTTGAGTGGTCTGAAACATACGTTGATCCTGGTATTGGCAGGCTCGTTTTTGTGAAGAAATCTGCAAGTAAGTGATTTATAAGTTCAGCTTTGGGATCTAACGGTAGCTTAAACCCTCCCAACTCCAAGAATTTCTCAAGCTTCATCCCTTTCGCTCTTAGAATAGCAGCCCTGGGATTGCCACTACCCAGTATCTTACCGATCGTTGTATCCCATAATTCAAAATCAGTTTTGTTTCCCTTGAGGATCTCAAGAGTCTCTTTAAACCTAAACACATCATGAGATGGACCTAACTGCCTATGTAGGTCGTTTTTAAACTCCCCCACTTTGGGAGTATGATAATCAATGCCTGTTCTTGGGGCATGTTTTTCAATTCTACGAATGGGATTATCTCCAAGCACAGAGTTTTTAAGCTCATCGTGAGACACTACCCAGGTTTTAAACAATGCGCTTGCTGTTCCCATTAAAACACCTGCTGAAGCACAAACCAAGATATCTGCCAGAGTTAAGTGAATGTCAAATGCTTGGCTTGCTTTATCTCTTAAGTCTATGAGTTCATCAAGCTTTACTTCTTTCATCTGGAGTAGATCTGTGTTTTCTTTGAAAGCTCTTACACTCTCCTCGCCAAAAGCGTCTGCAAGTATGTTGAAATCAATAATATCCATGTCTATTCCCTTTGCTAAAAACCATGTAAACCTCGATTACACAATATAATGGCCTTCTACTTGTTTAGATTAAGATTATCAATCATCTTAAAAAACCTACTTCTATCCTTTTCCGACAGCTCTCTAAACTTCTCAACCAACCACTCAATTTTGATCTCACTTAGCCTTTTATCAAGAGCGGTTCTTACCTTCTCAAGCTTCTTAAAATGGGCATCAGTAACATACGCTGGTGGGCTAGATAGCTTATTCTGGAGCTGGTTGGCCGATGCAACATCCATTTCTGGAATATCCGGTTCAATTGCAAGGATCTCATCTATCCACTCCTTGCTAAGTTGTTTACGATAATCAGATATAGTTTTGACAATGTTCTTGATCACATCTTCGGGTGGCCATGGAAGTTCATCCTCAGCAAGCTTGGAGACTGTCTCTTGTTCAACTTCTGTAGAGAGTGTATCAAAAGAACTCCAGGTTAGGTTGATGTCGCTTAATCGACCGTATGATCGTTTAAACTGATGTAGCGCCTTTTTTAATATATGAAAGTCTTCCAGGTCAGATTCCAGTCCATCGTAGGCTCTGATGAGAGAATCAAGTTCCTCCAACAACTCATCTATTGAATCCTCAGTTGTTATCTTAGAAGTCCAAACTTTATCTGCTCTTTTCGTGATTTCATTTTCGGCTGTGGTTAGAGAATCATAGAAGTCTTTGAGGCCTTTTCTTACAACCTGCAGTTCATTAAGGTTGATTCTCTGAAACATGCCCTTGAGCTTACTGGCATAGCTTTTGGCTACATCTTTGGCTGTCCTGATATCTTTGAGTCTACTGGTGCCAAGGACACCATGGCTGATTCGTATCCAATTATCAACCTCACTAATCAATCTACGAGCTTCTGCCACATCTTCTACCCGACGAATCAATGATCTAACTCGAGCATCAAGATTACTGGCTTCATTATCAAGTCCGAGATCCTCCAGATTAGGTTTGACCTTATTCAGCATCAGATGCTTAAACTCTCCCACATGATCAGGAGATTCGGATTTGGGGCTAATATGAGCAAGCCAATCCGGAAACACTTGGATAATAGTCTGTCTGCCTTCAACCAAAACCGGTCTCATGTCATCAATCTGTTCGTCTATCCACAGAGGTTTTTCAGATTCTAGCTTAGCTATTAAGCGCTTTAGAGAAGAGCAGCCCCAAGATAATGGGATAACATTTCCACTCTCGGTATTATTCTTGATCCTCATTACCGCATCGTCTTTTGCTTCTTCCATTTCATCAATTTTCTTTGCTGATTCATTTGCTTGCTCAGTCAGTCTTTGCTCTCGATGAAAAAGCTCTGGCGGCACGGGAAGTTTTTCTTTGAGAACTTCAGATCGCTCCATGCAATCTACACGGGCTATGTGGCTATCTGCCTGCTCCCACTCGTCTAGGAGGGCTTCCCACTCAGAAGTGTCATCAGATCTGAGGAGTAGATAAGCATCGTCCAAGACAGACGGATTGAAGTGTCTTGATCTGATAAGATTGTCGCCTGCCCACCCATTGACAGTCGTATACTGTTGATTTTTGAATACGTTCAAGGTGTTGCTGCGTGGGGAGATATAAACGCTCAAGAATAATCCGGCTGAGTCTAGATTAGCTCCAAAGGGCGGCTTGATCATGGTGTCATACATTTCGCGCAAGGACAGCATCCGTTCTTGTAGTATCTCATCCCATTCGATCGAAAGTTTCTTTAGAATGTTATTGGTAGGCCGTCTGTTGATTTTCCCATTTGCGGAGAATATACCCCAAGCATCTTTGAGAACGCTGTTTGCCCTATTCTTGTCTTTTACCGGTTTTGCCATTACCGTGCTATAATCCAGGGTTGAGTGCATCAATTCCCTGGTCAGCATGGAACATGTGTCAGCAGCGTTTCCTCTTGAGGTGGCAAAGCCATCAAAAGGAAACAGAATAGGATGAGTGTAGATTTGTTTGAACAGCTCTGTTGCTGCCTTACTCAGTCTCAATCCTTCCAATTGCTTTCCGCCCAGCGAGATATACCTCTTCTCTTTCAATAGGACTTCTACAGCTTCTTGTATAGAACGTTCGATTTTCACGCGATGTGATTCAACAAGATTGCCGAATTTTGCTAGTTCTTCGTTGGAGAGGGAATCCAGGATAGATAACTCGATGAGTCCTTGCCCCAATTTCGCTTCAACATCATACAGAAACACCAATAATATTGGAACGGCTTTAACCTTGAGTGACTCTGCGGCTGATTTGAGAAGTTTATGAGCTTCTCGAGAAACGCTGTCTATATCAGCAGTTTCCCCTAGGTAAACATAGATAACTGATCCCCTGGGATCATCAATACTCTCTGCTTTTGACCATCTGTCAGTCTCGAGTATTATCTGCTGAGGCAATGTGTCCAGATTTGCCACTTTTGCCTGAAAAGCCCACTCAGGGGTGCTGATCTTGTTCTCCTCAGCAAAATCACTCTGTATATCTTTGATCAGATCACAACAATCCTTGATGGAAGATACGAATAACTGGGCCTGGGCGTTTTCATCATAACTGGCTGAAAGCCTCCGGATGTGATTGATGAACTGACTTCTGGGAAGCGCGTCACTAAGAATATCAAAGCTTTTGTATGCCTCATCCCACTCTATGGCGTTGTACTCATCAAGCAAAGTTTGTAATTCTACAGCCAGTACAGCCTTGTCCATATTGGTCAAAGCTTCTAGAGCTTCGATTGCATCCGCCCGGTTTGCTGCTACCAAGCCTAGTTTAGAACTTAGTACGATTGCTTTTAGAATCCTTATCTGATTTATAGAATACTTTGTAGCATACTTCGACATGACTGTCTGGTATGCTTGCATGATGGTTCCTTGCGCTCCAGATTCTTCAGAACTCAGTAGTTCTTGGATAAAAGAATTGCTCATCATGTCTACAGCGGCAATCCTCCAGTCTTTGTCTTCTGATATCTGGCTCGATTCATACTGGTTAAAAGCTTCAATCAATAAAGCCAGGGCAGATCTTTCCTGCAAATGGCTTCCAACCGCAGAAAGGTAGTAAAGGAGCCAAACACTATATGCTGATAAGGGCCAAGATCCTTTGCTAACTATCTTATGAAATAGGTCTGCATCATTCCAGACCTGAATATGTTTTGAGCTAGGAAACCACTCATTGATCTTCGTTCGCTCAAGATTTGAAGTTTGGAAAGCTGATTTCCCTTCAAAGATTTGATCTAAATAATGGGGATTCTTCTTTTCGATCAGATTGGCAATGAGCGTTTCAAGATTAGTAGACAGATAAAGCTTATCAGCAGTTTGATACCTGCTAATGTATCTCTGCATCTCGTTTTTTTGCTCAGTAGCCATACGTTGAAGATATGCATTCAGTTCAAATTGGATAAATCCTACGAAACAGACTTTCGGTGAGTAGGCTTGTGTGGCTTCAAATAGCTCTTGAAGGACTCCGCTTCCGGCTAAATGACTTCGAGTGGAGGCGAATTCCATATATTTTCCAAACTCATCAAACAGGATGACAAGGGACTGATATGGATTTCCTTCGCCACAGTAGACTTCTACAGTTCTGCCGATCAGCTCTTGTACTGATTCGCCCTGTAGGTTTCTGATCTGCATATCATGTTTGCTGAAGAACTTGTTTACATTGATGTATGTAGCCTCATCCTGCTGTTCCAGCAATGCTATGATATCCGCCGGGCTAGCACCTCCACAAATCTCGGACAGTTCCTCCTGTAACTGGGGACTAGTGACCCAATTCAGCATCCTGACTGCTTGTTGGAATCTGGGTCTTAGATCTTCGATTGGTTTTACGTCATGTCCATCCCTGCGTAAAACTTGTATGATCTGGTTGGATAATCCATGTATAAAGTCGAATTTTGTGAGTCCATTAAGAGCAATGACTAAACAGGGTTTATCAGCATCATCGAGTAAAAGCCCAATTTCATCACCTATCTGCTTATCTGCAGATGAAATATTAGCTAGGATGTCAGCGGGGGTGTTGTCTACAGGAGCACTCAGTAACTCCGCGATTGTAACACCAAGGTGTGATTTTCCGGTTCCATATCCTGCTATGGCCAATGTAAACGGGACATCTTCATGGCCATAAGACCTTTTCACTATTGCCTTGGTGAAGCTTGCTGTATCAATTAGCTTGTGACCATGAGTATATCCTACTTCATCCTGAGAAACACCATGATAGGCAGGTCCATGAAAAACAAATGCTTCAGCCGCTAATCGTGATTTGTCAGGATCACTTATGTACCAATCGATGTTTACAGCTCCATTGAAGAGCTTATCTCCCCTAAATTTTACGATGTCCTTTAAGATCATTATTTCCTCCAGTCCCTAGATCATATCATCGAACATTTGATTGTATGCTTCTCTAGCCGTTTTCATAGGGCTCAGAATCCAAGGATTCATGTGTCTGTCCACCCTAAGAATTCCCTTTCTCTCGACCATATCGAGTATATCTGACATTCCTTGTCCCAGCCACCTGCAAACCGTCAGCCATCCTGTTTTCTGTTCGATTTCAGCGGTTGAAACCTGATTCTGCTTTGGGAACCAGAGTTCCATCGAACTTATAATCCATGCTCCATAACCCCTGGCCAGATCGTCTTTGATTGGTGCCTTTTTACGAGTTATCATCTTGCCATCATCTTGAAAAGCGCCACAAACCTTAAAAGACGCTTCATCCTCGTACATACTGAGAAGAGGCCCAATTAAACTGCGATTGCTGCTACCGTACTTAGATTCCAGCATGTTTTCCAGGTCGTTTCTCGAAAATTTGTCTCCCAGGCTGTGGTAGCCTGACCAAAACGCAAAGTGCCAAAGCTCAGCTCCTATAGACTTGTTACACAGGTTAAGATGACATAACCATTGGCTCACATCAGTTTTTACAAAGGGGTCTTCCTTCAGGATCACTCTTCCAAGATCTGTTAACTCCGGACTTATTAACATATCTTTGTTTCTTTTAATCGTTATCAGGCCCATTCCCTGACAATAATCTATCGTTGGAAGCACTTTCCCTGATGACTCACCAGTGGGAATCCCTGTCTTGTCAGAAATTGCTTGAGCATCGCCAGATCGGCCTTCAGCTGCAAACTTTAAAATTGCATTGATATATTGCCGCTCCGGTTTGAAAGTACGGTGGAAGTTCCTGGGCAAGCGTGTATTGACTTCTTTCTTAGCCATGGAAACCTCTTTCTTCAAGGGAGGTGATGCGAATTTTCTGTGCTTTCAATCTCAGTTCTCCAGATAGATCATCCAGGTGCCTTCCCAAAACCCAACACTCACCCTTTTGGAGTTTTGCCAACCGATTTGTCCATTCCTTCACCGGAATATCGCTAATAGCATTGTTAAGCAGTTGAGCGTGCTCCTTCATCTCATTCTCTGTGGGCTTGAAGAATAACTTCATCTCAGCTTGAAACAGCCTACTGACCTTTGCATCAGAGACACCGCCAACTCCTTTAACAGTTTGAGTTGCTGTTATCAAGGCCAATCCATGTTTTCTTCCTTCTGTAAGGTACTTTGCCACTGGCGCGTCTGGTCCCAGATCTAGGTTTTGAACTTCGTCTAGCACAACGACCTTGGGTAAATGCTTACCACCATAGCTGCTAACGTAGTTGTAAAGATCCCATAAAACAAATTCTATGATAGCCCTCGATGAGTGCTTGTCAACTTTATGGAATTGGAAGACTCTGCTTCTATTCTCTTCATCTGCAAACAGCTCATTCCATCCAATTTCCCTGCTGTCGACCAGAAAGGGTTTGCTTGTAATAAACGGCTTCAGTTTGGTGATAGTAGTTTGGACAGTGTTCTTTGTGTATAATGGGTCATCGAGGTATTCATAAAACATCTCCAGCATCTTGTCCAGATTGAATTCATCGCCATATCGCTCAATACCGGTTTGGATGACCTCAATAGTGAAAGGAAGCTGCTGGGTTCCAAGATCATACACGTTTTTGAAAATTGAAGATACTCGCTTTGAGATTGTGATTGGAGTATCCTTGAATTTCATCCCATCCTGTTCGCTGACTTGAGCTTTGAAAGGATTGATAGGAAGTGGATCATTGTATATGAACGTCTGTCCATCACTAGTAATAATCGGTTTTGCAGCAGTCTCTATGTTGTTTGGGACAAAGCCATCTGTGTAATCTATGACTAGGCTGTTCTGGTTCTGCCTGGCCATTTCGCATAGAAGGCATTGTATTGCGTATGTTTTACCCATTCCGGATGTGCCGAATATCACCATATGTCTGTTTGCTAAGCTATCATGCCCAAACTCCCAATAGACTTCTTTGCCACCTGTGGTTTTGCCCAGGAGAATCCTCTCAGGAATCTTGGGCAACACAGTATCATCGTCTTCTTGATGGCCTTCTTCATCTTCTGGCTCTTGCTCAGTATCAGGCTGGTCTTCCGTTGACTCCTCTTGAGGGGGCTCAGGGCTTGTTTCGTCATCCCAATTAGGCGTAGTATCTCCTCCATCATCTTCAGACTCGTCATCGTCCCAGTCTGCCAGAGTCTCACCGGGTTGAAAGTCTTCATCTTCCGGACTAGGGGGTAGGTCGATGTCTTCAATTTGTTGCATGACATTCTCATCTTCTGAAAGAGGCTCGTCCAGAAATTCAGCAATGACTCCTGTGTTTTCATCTGTAGATTGAGCAAGTACCTTGATGTAATTCCTGCCTATTGAAAACACATTAGCTTTGCCTGTGGAGGTCTCATTGTTGTTCCAGGAACCTGATTTCTTGATTGCGCCATGCTCATCATCTATCCAGAAAGCCATCACGGAAGCGCTCCATGATATTCCGTAATCTCCTTCGGCTAGTTTCTCCAACGCTGAGATGACCTGCTGTTCGTGATATTTGTCTATCCTGGCCTTAGCAGCTATCAGGCGATGTAATTGCATCCACCAATAGCGGCGATCGGGCTTATCGTCATCGAGATTTTGCTGCTCCTGGAAATTCGGCTTGAATGCCTTTACCAATACACTCAACCCGTTATTGATCTGGTGTTTGGCCTTAATCAGCAGTTCTTCCGATTTATTCCCCATTTTACACTCAATCAGATGCAGGTTCAGGTGTACACGGTTATCCTGGCCTATGTTCGCCTTTAACCACAGCAGATCTGGCCTTACTCCGCTTTCCGCAAAGTCGAACCAATGCCTGTATGCATCGAGAGTCACCAGATTATCACACAACATAGTATCATCTCTGCCCACAATCTTACGGGTGAGGGCATATGCCATGAAATCTCTGATATACTGGTCTGCCGCCCCTGTAGCCCTTACCAACGACAATCCGGACAATTCCTGGGCTACTTTCATGGTTCCTTTGGCTACAGCCTGATAGTCCTCCTCAGTCCATTTAGTGTCTGCTAGCAGTTGCTTGATGGAAGCTCTCAGCCTGATTTCGATGTCATTTAGTGAAAAGTGCTCGGTCGATATGGTGTAGTTTTCTTCACCTGAAATGCCCACTCCAGAGCCGAAACCAATAATCTCCCTCTGCAGCTCGCTTTTCTTGCCTGAATCTCGTATCAGGCGGTCATCCACACTAGGATCGATGCAGATCACCCACTCCGACTTGCTGTGGACCGCCTCGATAACATCCATCCAGGGCTTGAGATCTCCTGTGCCCATTACTACCGTGCCTTTTTGGGTATTGCCACTTTTTAGGGCATGCATACAGCCCGCTAACCGAGAGCTGATGCTGAACTGCCTATTGCTGATAATCCTGAAGCGCTTGAACTCGTCCGAGGGATTGTCGATCGTAGCAACGGCTTTCTCCAGGATAGGGTATTTGAGAGAGTGGGTTCGGATGTCCATTGGATCAACGGATTCAAACTTATCGGCGATGTTTCCTGTCCCGATAATATCATACAGGATGGTCACATCGGTGCTGAAATTATCGTTGATCATCCTCAAAAATGAGTTATGGTCGGCGGTATTGATCAATCGGTGCGAGATGGAAAACCTGCAGTTGCGGTATACCTGGAATTTGCTTTCAGTCTCAGCCGCTTCCCATCTTTCTCTCCAAAGCTCTATCCAATGGGCTATGCCGCTATCATCAGCAGAATCAGTAAAAATGCTCACGCTGATATTGTAGGGTTTATTGCGCTCATTTCTAATAACGTAGTAATTCGGATCTTTTATGTTTGAAAGCTTCATTAGATAAGCATGTATGGCTGCGATAATCGGTTGAATATCCTGGTTTCTATAAACGGCCAGGTTCAGTCCATCCCTGGCGTGGGGATGCAGCCTGAAATAGTCTAACAGGAGGTTGTTGAGCAGTTTGGATTCCCGTGTTTCCAAGAACATGTCCGCATCGCTCACATCGCCTATTTCATCATCGCTTTCATCGGACATTCCCAGCATCAGCCTGGTCGATTTTAGGTCATCTCCATCAATTGGATCACCTACTTTGTGGATCAGTTCATGCCCCACAACGTTGGTGTTCAGATTGAGCCCATCATCGATCAGAATGCAGTTTATGGGTGTTCTGATATGAGAAAGGTCAAGATAGGATTGCCAAATGTGTTTTTTGAAGGCATCCCGCCTCTTGTCTTTTTCGGTTTCAGCTTTCACGGCATAATTGAAACAGGAGTTTTGGTAAACTACTTGGGATTGCAGCATTTCCAGCAGAGACGGGTGAAGCACCGTGATGATCCCTGATTTCTCGTAAGCCTCACTATACCATGCTTCATTTCCATCTTTCTCTCTTTCTCTTATCACCATAAATGCTCTTAGCATCATTCCAGCCATCGGAGATTTCAGCATCTCTTCCTGAGTGCTTATCAGGTCTAACACCTCTTCGTAATGCTGTCTCAGAACGTCCCAAACCGAGGTGTCTGTCAAAGCAGCGATCAATCCGCTTTTCTTGGCAGCTTTGATAAACAGGTGGTACTTCTCGGCAAGATTCCTATAATGGGGTAGCAGTCTATCGTCATGTTTCAGCCAAGTCCCAGACAACAGATTTCTCAGGAAAGACCCTTCTGAAGCAGAGTCTCTCAAGCTGTGCAGGAAGACTCTCCGCAGCTCATCATTGGATGAAGTCTTAAGAATCTCGTCATAATAGGGAAGGTGGAAGAAGGGTAATACCAGCGCATGGTTTGGCCTATCCAATTCATCGGCTGCCATGTTGATCAATTCTGTTGCCAGGCGATAGCTATGGTTGGAAGGCAGTTTCCAGGCGTATCTTCTTTCCTGCGGCTTTTCGTCTTCCTGTGCATAGAGGTTCACGCTGAAAACCAGTTCGGAGATCGCTGTCCTGCTATAGCGGAATTTGATCTCATCGCTGTCCAGGTTGCACTGAATCTCAATCTCTAGGCCATCTTTGTTCTTAAGGCAGGTATGCTGTATGATAAAGCTGTCCAATCCGCCAATGAGCCTGTGCAAGAACTCTCTTGCCAGTTCTGAGACATCCTGGGTGGAATAGTCTCCCTCGCTGTCATCCCACTCCATGTCGTGCTTGAACAGGTCAGCAGTTATCTCTATCCTGCTTAGATCTTCCACGCTACCATAATCTTTTGACTTTGAAAACTCTGAGAGACTGTCCCACATGGCTGTCAGTACAATTTCTACCGGGCTTCCTTCCAGGCTCTTCACGCTAGTTTTCTTCTTTTCCTGCTTTTTCTTGAATTTCAGTATCTTGTCCAAGATGAAGACGAAATCGCTTTCCAAGAGCTTTTCTTTCTCCTCTTGGTCAGCAGTCAGGACGTAGTTCTTCATCCCGCCCAAGAATTCCGTTCCGCTACTGTACGCGCCTCGAATCTGCTCATTTTCCAGGTCTTCCCATCCCTCTTCTCCGGTTTCGATGGCTTCGAGTATCCCATCAATGGCCTTAAAAGCCTTCCTTTTCTGGTTTTCCTCAATGAACATGGTGTAGTTAAAGAACTCAATAGCCTTATAGACGTACGGATTGAATTTCTTGTTTTTTCTAGTATAGGGAAAGCTGGTGAAATTGGGTAGTTGGAAATCCCGTAGCTTCGTCAAAACCACTTCTAACACTGTTGGAACGCTGTCACAGTATGATAGATCCAAGCGCTCCAGCCACTTGCTGAGGGATATCAGGTCCGCCCTGCCCTGCTCGATGATAGGGTAGAGGATGTTATCAAATACCAGCATGTCTGCTTTGTTGTAAAAATCTATGCCGCTGGAACTGAGTTTATCAACAACCCACTGACTGAAACTACGAGACATTCCCGTTTCCCAAACAAACTTCAAACTACAAAGGTTGAAATCTGCCAGACTGGCGGAATCAGTGACCACATCAGACCCGTAGAGGATGATCACGTTGTATTTGTCACCCGGCATGGCCTCGTTGCGGTAATAAGCCAGATTGTCCAGAAAGGTCAACCACCCGGCCTTATCAGCCTTGTCCCTGCCCTCGTCAGTCCATTCATCGGTTAGTGTTCTGGCGACTTTGATCAGTACATTGGTATCAGCAATATTATGTAAGAAACTGCTGATCAGGTCTGCAGTAGCTATCGTCAGATCTTCCGGGATGCTTTCCACCATGAAGATCATTTTCCCGCCCAATTCCATGGAAGGAAGCTGGGATTCTATCCTACCTGTGATATAATCTTTGAACGAACGCGCAATGTATTTCATGATCCAGCTCCATCATTCCCTTGGTTGGGGTGCAACACCAAGGCGCAGGAATCCGACAAATGCATCAAGAGGCCGCTTTCTGCCAGCATTTCAAGTAGCCAGGCATCTGTATCACTGGAAAGATATACCTTTTCCACCCCCAGCCATTCGCAGCACTTGCCAAATCCAGCCTCGTCAAACACCATGCCCCACCTCGCTCTTATCAATTGTTTAAATGTTTCATATGTTATCCTCCCCTGCTGCGGTACAATGGTAGTTACCAGCACCCTGAGTATCTGGGGAGTTAAAACAAATCGAGCCCAAGCGCCCCGCTTGGGAATCACCAAACCGGCTTGCTTTGCCATCTTTAAGAAGAACTTGTGCCCGGAACGTGTATCGGCTTCTTTGAGGATCTTCTCATCCTGAACTATATCCGTATCCTGCATATGCGAGCGGATAGCCATATAGATGGTTTTTTCGATGTTTTTGAGGCTCTGATGCGATATCCGCTTGAGCGTCCCATTCTCCTCGTCAGACCTGTTTATAGCCATATAGTAGCCAGGCCATTTTGCTTCTCCATTGCTTAAACACCTGGAGCTCTGCATGATTAGATTCCTCAGGGTATGCAGCATGAATAAGGTCTCTAGGTAGTAAACGCTGTCCATCACATCCAGGCCGGATGACAATATTCTGTTCATTTCCACTGCCAACAGGTAGCCTTCCTGCCAGGTTGCGCTATTGCACCAACCGGCTTCTACAAACCTCGGTTGCTGTTCGTGCATGTCTGTCTTTGCGGCTGTTTCAGGATCTAGCTTGTCATCGATGAACTCAGCCAGGTCATCGATAAACTTAGGACAAGCGCTAAAAAACTTTGCCAGGCCCCTCTCCAAACTGTTAAGCAACTTTTCTGGTTCTAGCTCTTCTGAGCTGAATTCAAGCTTTGCATCCAGGTTCCAGGCTTGTATTGCTCCCGGGTTTTGCTTCATCGCTTGGCATATCTGTAGGTATAGGAGTTCTCCTCCACCCGCAAAAAAGGCATGCTGGCTAGTTGAGAAATACTTACCCCTCGTCTCAAATAGATTGCTCCAACTGTAAGGATTAAACTTCCTAGCACTGGTTTCTTTCCAAATTGCCTCACAAGCTAGTAATGATTTAGACAATGGTAGAAATGACTGTGTACACCATGTTCGACCTGATCCTGCACCTTGAAAGCCTAGCAGTAAATTCTCAAGTGTCTTTACTACCTGGGTCTTATCATTGCTATCTATCCTGATTCGTTTTTTTAGTTCCTGTATTAGCTGCGTGTAATGCTCTCTATGGGTAAGGTGCCTTGAATCCAGTCTAGACGCACTCAGAAAAGAAAACAACTTTAGATTTAACCTAGCTTTGGGTGCGTACTCAAGTTCATCATTGTTCCATTCCAATAGTTGAGTGTATGGGGGGAAAGCTGTAGCATATTCAGCAACGTCAATTCTCTTTTTTGCCTTTATGACTAACAAGAACTCACATAATAATTCCATGCTGGTTTGATCATTACTAAATCTGTTTCCAAAAAGCCTTATGGCAGGATTGCTCTTGTATGCTTGTTCCGATTTGGCATCGTAAGGAAAGGTTGAGTTAGACATCAAACACCTCCACTGCTTGGTCGCTTATACTGAATTTTTGTCTCTTGAATCTGTTGTCATTGCGTAGTCTGACAAGCATCATATCGTCGTTTAGGGAGGCGGTTTTCTTGAGCACCTGTAGCTTAAAATGCTCCAACCGCTCTTTGTATGCGGCGTTCAAGAGGTTTCCGATCTCACCGTAATGCCTTTGGGTTACATAATCCAAAAACGGTAAGCCCAGCCTCAGAGTTACTCCCTTAAGCACTCCCTGACCTTTTAAGGCAAGTTCAACGTATTCCGCTCCGGCCGCGTTGCTTGATCTATCAAGTTCCAGAATCACGCTCTGAGACCAGTCCAATTCGGCAATCACGATCTGGGCGCTTTGCCGTACTTCGCTTTGCTTGCGGGACAATGTGATGTACAATCTACTGTCTTGGGTGCCCATGCCTTCCGGCATCCTCACACCGGTAAAATGCTCTTGTATAACGTGGAAGACCATGTTCGCGTATTTGGCACGGTATGCTTTCTCCAATACTGACCCTTTCTGTTGCCATTCCTGCCAATACAAGATATTGGGTGAGTTTAGAAAATCGATCATTACTTGGGAGTCAGCAACCTCATCGTTCACAAA
>Ga0302248_1001276_pt1 | contig 19569 bp, 16 predicted proteins | sample AAG_UR_Leu_MG_FD_193528 | JGI IMG/M metagenome (GOLD analysis project Ga0302248, IMG submission 193528) | Enriched activated sludge microbial communities from anaerobic digester in WTTP, New Holstein, Wisconsin, United States - AAG_UR_Leu | ecosystem: Engineered > Bioreactor > Anaerobic >... | reverse complement strand
AAGGAACAAATAAGAGCTCTTGAGGAGAATGGCATTGGAGAATATCTTCTTTGGAATGCCGGAAACAGGTATTCGGAAGGAGCGGTAACGGAATAGAATTAGAGCTGACAAGAATAATATCTATGCATGGTTCAAATTGATGAAAAAGTATGGGAGAAATAATCAATGAAGGAATCGGGCCTGATCACAGGCCTTTTTTTTTCAGGTATCTGAACAAAAGGTTTACCCAGACAAAGGTGAAGATATATGTTGCTATGGACCAAGGAACAATCCTCCAGCCCGTAAACACTATTGTCCTTGTATATAGGCTTAGAATTTCAAAGGCCAGTAAAAGTATTATCCATATGACGGTGTATACGATGGCGGGTTCAATACTTTCAGGCAGGAATAATGTATATATCATCTCAATCACCGGATAAAGAAATACACCTGATACTATAATATAAAATAGTGAGTCTGATTGGTTGATATAGTGGTATAGTCCGGCATATTCTCCCAATGCTGTTTCATAAAGCAGGGAATATCCCATGCCGGCGATAGCAATCATTATATGCTTGAAGGTTATTGGCTTCTTCAAAGCGCATATTAGAAATATGATCCATGCAGCTGCTATAGCGCCGTAAAAACATGCCAGTGCCATTTAAATATCTTCCTCCGGTTTTCTGTAAATAATGCTCAATTTTTATTAGTATGACCCAAGACAGTCTGATTAATCCAAGCCTGAATATATAAACCTAATAATCCGTATAATATGAATAATGCGACGTGAGGACACGGGGACGTTTCTCCCGGGGACATGGGGACGTTTCCCCCGGGGACACGGGGACGTTTCGCGTGTCCCACTGGAAGTGGGACAGGGGAAACGTCCCCATGTCCCCGCGTCCCCGTGTCCCCGCGTCCCCATGTCCCCGTCTCATTATTCTTCGAATACGTAGTACTATGGAGGAAGCAGTTTGGAAAAGGAAATAAAAAAACTGATGCAAATATCAGCAATTATAACGAGTATTTTATCAATTACAGCATTAATATCCTTTCTATATGTATTAAAGATATATCCCGCTTCGAACCGAAGGATAATCGTCTATATGATTGCCGGCGTATCGGTGTCTTTGCTGTTAATATGGGGGGTATCCCTGGAATTGTCAAGAGCATACAGGTCAGGCAAGGCGAAAGGCTTCAGCATATATATACTGGAAGCGGGAATCAGTATTCTGCTGCCGTTATATATTTATTTGACAGGATTATTAAGCGGAGACAAGGATGATATCAGAAGGTTATATATAAACATTAATAACATTGCGGTAAGACATAATATTCAAAAGAATCCCCCGTCCAAAATACTTATGCTTCTCCCCGGTTGTATGCAGAACAAGGACTGCAGCTGCAAGATAACCGATGACATGGGAAATTGCCGCAGGTGCGGCGGCTGCAGGATTGGAGAAGCTGCAAACCTGGTTGAAAGGTGTGCTATCAGGGCCATTGTTGTAAAGGGTGGTACAGCGGCCAGAAATACCGCAAAGGAATTCAAGCCTGATTTTATACTTGCTGTTGCATGTGAAAGAGAGTTATTGAGCGGTATGGCAGATGTAGGCAGGATACCTGTTATGGGCGTAATAAATCAGAGGCCAAACGGATACTGTACCAACACGACAGTTGATATGCTGCAGCTTAAGGAAATTCTTACGGAGTTGGAGGAAAAAGAGTCGGAGTTAAGATGCACAAAACAAGGGGTAAAAAGAGATGTAAAGGTTCAGAATAACTATTGATTGCCGATTTGCTTTTGGAAACGGAATAGGTTATATTAATATCGTGTCGAATGCTGTCGATATATTAATAAAGACAATGGATTGATGTAAAGCATGCATTATGAGGGGGATGGCAATATGGAAGATAATAAGGCATATATAAAGAAAACGCTTCTTTTATGGGGCACTTTGCTGGTTATCAGTATTCTTCTTGGATATTCCATATACAATGCTTTTTCCAGCCGCATTTATGCAAATGTTTTTGAATCCATGAACAACAACCTGAGATTTGCAGAAAGCTCCTACGGCGTATTTATGAACCAGATGAAAATGGGAATGCTGCAGGCATCGGTAGAAACGAGTATTAAAGAGCTGATTACCGAAAAGGATGGCGCTGCCCTGGAGGATCTGCTGAAAAAATGGGGAGAGCACAGAGACTACGTAGATGAATGGTATGTTGTAGGAGAAGACGGGAATATCATATCTTCGGCGGGAAAGGGAAAAGGCCTGCTGATAAAGACCTCCGGCAAAACAAGGATTCAAGGGATTGTAGAAGAGGCATTATCATCAGGAACTGTTATTACAGGTACAGAGCTGATTCCTATAGGCAGCAGGGGTGAGCTTACCTTAGCTCAATATGTGATAGTGCCTGTGATGGAAAATGAGAAGGATGTCATAGGGGGAATCATAACATTGATGAACCTTGACGGGGATGATAATATAATCGGAAAGATAATGAATGATACAGGCATGCACAGTATAATATCCGCAAAGGATCGGATTATTGCTAGCAGTCTTGAATCAGGGCTGTATAGATTAAACAAAGGAAGCAGTTTGTCGGAAGATATCCGTAAGGAAGTGCTTGAAAAGGATACGTCATTTGTTAAGAGGCTTGAGATTTTCAGAGGAAACCGGGAAGATAAAGACTCATACTTTGGTGCATTTAGGGCTATAAAGGATATTGAAGGAAGTATAATAGGAGTCCAGGGAATTATTCATAATGACCCTTTGGCTGAGACTACACTTGGACAAATAAGGGATTTTACCGTTATTGCAGTTATACTGCTGGCTGCAGTTTTTTCAATAATTGTATGGTCTTATATCAAAACACGGAAGGTTCTTCTTAAGGAGAAGCAGTTTTCAAACAGGCTGAGCAGCATAAAAAGGTTTTCGGATTTGGTAAGGCAAGCTTCCAATGAAGATGAGGTTTATGAAATATTGTTTGACGTACTGAAGAAAAAAAGCGGCATAACTCAAGTCGTGGTAGCGAAAAAGGAGTACAATGACAAACAGTTGACGGTATTTAAGGCCATGGATACGGAGAAGATACAATCTATAAAAAACAGAATGACAATTGAAGAAAACTGCTGGGCTGTAAAGTCAGGAAAAGAATTCATAAATAATGGCAGTAACAATGATTTTGACTGCAAGGATTTTTACAGTGAATCAGTAAGTTATATCTGTCTTCCGATAATACTCGGAGGTATAGTTTCAGGGGTAATTCAGATACAAAGCGATAGGAAGAATTATTTCAGTAATGATTTGATAGAGGAGATAAAAGTTTACATAGATAACATTGCTCCTGTAATCAGCAACATAAGGCTGCTGGAAAGCCTTAATAATATGGCTTCCATTGATACACTGACAAAGGCATATAACAGAAGGTATCTTGAAAAATATCTTGAGGAGCAGATTAAAATATCAAAAGAGAATAATCTTCACTTGAGTATAATAATGATAGACATTGACTTCTTCAAGAGGTTCAATGATACTTATGGCCACGATGCAGGGGATTATGTACTGATGTATTTTGCCGATACCTTGAAGTTCAATGTTCGGGAGACTGATGTCGTGTCAAGGTATGGAGGAGAGGAATTCATAGTGGTGCTTCCCAGAACGAATCACCGCGGAGCATATAGGGTTGCAGAAAAACTAAGAAAAAAGGTTGAGGAGATGTCCTTGACCGCAATAAGCAATGAAAATCCCCCGAAGATAACCTGCAGCCTGGGGATATCTGTCTATCCTCTGCATGGCAATAACATAGACAAGCTTATACAATCTGCAGACAAGGCGTTATACAAAGCAAAGAACTCAGGCAGGAACAGAACCTGTATATTCGGAGATGACAATGAACGGGAGGGGACACAGGAAAGGCATGATGACATTAAGAATACCATATAATATATGTTAATAAAAACATTTATAAATAAGCAATACATATAGAATTGGAGGAAAAAATATGAATGAATCATTTTCCATGGTTGCGAAGCATGTTAATACTGTCAGGTCAGAGGATAAGATTTTTGCTTTAAACAGAGAAGCAGGCAATGCAGTACTGCAGTTCGGCAAGGAGAAGGTAGTGAATGCCACCGTAGGCTCTATACTTGATGAGGATGAGAAGCTGGCAGTTTTGCCTTCGGTGCTGGAAACACTGAGAAATCTTCCGGACTCTGAATTTGCGGCATATGCACCTATACTGGGGACTCCTGACTATCTTGAGTCGGCAATCCAGGCTACCTTCAAGGAATACAGGCCTGAAGGATACATAAAGGCCGCAGCGACTCCGGGCGGCAGCGGAGCTTTAAGGCAAACAATCTGGAATTACTCAGAAATCGGAGATACGATACTGACCTCCGACTGGTACTGGGGACCGTATAAGACTCTTGCAGAAGAGAATTTGAGGAAGTTAAGCGTGTTTTCTCTTTTTGACAATGAAAAGAGATTCAATCTTAATTCTTTTGAAATGAAAGTCAAAGAACTGCTGATAAGACAGAACAGCTTGGTAATTCTGCTGAATTCCCCTGCACAGAACCCCACCGGTTATGCTCTAAGCGATGAAGAGTGGGAGCAGGTTATTATGATAATAAAAAGGGAAGCTTTGGATGAAAGCAAGAAAATTACGCTTATTTGTGACATAGCATATATCGACTATGCAGGAAGGGCTTCAGACACAAGGAGATTCATGAGACTTTTCTCCGGATTGCCGTCGAATGTTCTGGTTGTCGTAGCCTTCAGCATATCCAAGAGCCTTACGATGTATGGGCTTCGTACAGGAGCTGCCGTATGCGTAAGCTCCGATAAGGGTGTAGCTGAAGAGTTTTCCAGTGTCTTTGAGGCTTCCAACAGGGGTACCTGGTCCAACGGAACAAGATGCGGTATGAAGCTGCTCTCTGTTATTATGAATGATAAAGAGCTGCTGCACAAAGTGGATGAAGAGAGGGAACAGGTTAGACTGCTGCTGGAGAAAAGGGCGGAAGTTTTTACTAATGAAGCAAAAAGCGTCAAGCTGGATATATGCCCGTATAACGCAGGATTTTTTGTCACCATACCTGCCGCGCAACCTGAAGAAAGCTGCAGGCTGCTGAAAAAGGACAATATATTTGCAGTACCGATTTCAAGGGGGATAAGATTTGCAATATGTTCGGTACCTTTATACAAAATGAAGGGTATAGCTGAAAAAATAAAAAAGGCAGTGGAATAGATTGGCTCAAACCCATCTTTCGAGGAAGGATGGGTTTTTTCATGTAAAAATATGGATGCACATTGCAATAAGACTTGCACGTTCCCAAAACCGTTTCATATTACTGGTATTATGATGAATAAGTTTGGAGGTTGTCAAATGGGAAAAAAGTTCAAATGTCCGATGATGTGCGATATGCATATGATGCATGGAATGAGCCCTATGGATATGATGCCTTATATGCCGGTGGCAGAAGAAATTGAAATGGATAATTTTTATGAGGATGAGGAAGACGACAGGCATTTTATGAAGATGTATCCTGAAAGCTGCAGGAAAATAATGATATACGTAAAAGTTGAAGTTGACAGGATGGAAGGGAAGGATAAAGAAATACACGACTACCGCCCCGATAGGGAAATGATAAATATGATGACGGATAATGCATATAACAGAATGGTGAAGGATATGCCTGAAATGGCGGAGGGAGAAGAAACCAGACAGTATCCGGTAAGAAGGTTTTCAAGGGATCTTCTGCGTCTGCTGTTATTGAACGAGCTTTTCAGAAGAAGGCGAAGACGCAGGAGAAGGAATTACTATGGCTACCCCTCCGGCGGATATGATTTTGACTTTGACAATGATGACTTTGATTTTGATTATGATAATTATGACTGAAGAGTAATTATCATTCCGCTTTCTTCATCCACTTTGAGCATTTGTTCGCCCAGGGACTTTGTCAGAATACCTCCATTTGTCCACTGGGCTATATCTTTTTCAAAAGCATCTTTAAGGTCTGATGCTGCAAGGACTCTCATTGTTACATTCTCAAGATACTCTATGCTATTTATTATATAATCTTTCTTAGATATCTCATATTGCAGCTTGCTCAAAAGGCTGTAGTCCATTTTAAGCTCATATACTGCAAAGGGCTGCATCCTCACAGTGCCGGCGGCTTTAATGCCGTTGACCGCTCCCTGGGTATATGCTCTGATAAGCCCGCCGGCTCCAAGCATTATTCCTCCGAAGTACCTGGTGACAATTACTATGGAATTAGTGAGTTCCTCCTTTTTTAGAACCTCAAGGATAGGAACTCCGGCAGTCCCGGAAGGTTCCCCATCGTCGCTGGAACGCTGTATATTCATTGATTCCCCAAGGATATAGGCATAGCAGTTATGTGTAGCATCATAATGTTTCTTTCTGATACCTGCTAGAAATTGAAGGGCTTCTTCTTCTGAATATACCGGCTGGGCAAAGGATATAAATCTTGATTTCTTTTCAACGAAACAAGTATCAGCATAACCTTTTAACATTCTATAGCTTGCTGCCATAATATCACCTGCACCTCTGACTTTTGCTGTATATTATTATACAACATTATGGCAAAAATCACTATTTGCGAAATCCAAAGGTTTTTGCCGCAACAGGGCATAATATGAATAATGCGACGTGAGGACACGGGGACGTTTCTCCCGGGGACATGGGGACGTTTCCCCCGGGGACACGGGGACGTTTCGCGTGTCCCACTGGAAGTGGGACAGGGGAAACGTCCCCATGTCCCCGCGTCCCCGTGTCCCCGCGTCCCCATGTCCCCGTCGCATTACTCTTCTAATACGCATAAGATTTTGTACACAGAATATAGGAGGCAAATATGGAAACCAGGATATGGTGCGAATTCACTCCTCCGGAGGAAGTTTGCAGAGATTATATAATCGATGCATTCAAAAGGTATAATGTAATCTTGAACTATAAGCTGGAATACGGGCACGACAGCGAGGACTTTTATAATATGGTCAGAACCTACAATGATAACCATGTACCTTTATCCATATGGGCAACCCTTTCCGATGAAATGGGATATTGGATAAATGAAAGAAATGCGGAGCAATTCGACAGATATGTGAGGAAATTGGCAGAGAGATTTGAGTATAAAGGTTTGAAAATAAAGGGACTGTGTATTGATTTAGAATCACCGTTACAGGACATTAAAAGTCTGTGTGAACCTAAAAATATTATCAGTCTTCTTATTACATGCGGAAAAATGCTTACTGCGAATCTTAACAGAAAGCGCTTTGCTGAGGCCGGCAGAATTTTGTCCGATACTGCCCGGTTTTTGAGTTCAAAGGGTCTGGAAAGCTATGCCGCCTGTATAAGGCATTGTTATTATGACATACGATTCAAATCAGAGCTGATTCAAAATGCCCTTGAAATACCTGTTTTTGGTGTGGGATGGGATAAATACAATCTTATGTATTACTCAACAATGATAAAAAACGAACTGAGAAAAATCAGGAAGGCAGATGTGGATTACTTGATGTATCACCAGATATCATATTTGAAAGAAGTTCTGAAGGATAGACTTGCTGTTTCAATTGGAGTGACAAATGCAGGGAAAATGGGCAATGAACCATACTATGAGAATATCTCCGAATTTGAAAAGGATATCGGGATACTAAAGGAAATAGGAATTAACAGTTTTTCCCTGTTCAGCTTGGACGGTATTATTGAAGAAAGCAAACTGTTGGGTTATCTTGCTGCTATGGAAAGAGCTAAGCCATACAAACCGGCAATATGCAGCCGTGTGATCAGGAACGAGGAGATTTCCAAACTGCTTTTTGGCATCGGGAAGCTTTATTATAGGTTAAGATGAAAGAATAATAATTATTCAATAATTGTAATATCATGTAAATATCCGGTTTATTTTGACGGAAGAAAGTGATATAATAATTGCATACATTTACAATAATTACAATTACTATATTACCTATGTATCGTTTAGGAGGTGAGAGTCTGTGAAAGTGATGAATCTTCCATCAAGCATACTAAAACCCGGGATGACAGCATATGAAGATATTTTTAATGATTTAGGGGTTTTGATTCTCAACAAGAATACTATACTGGATCAATGGCAGATTGAGAAAATCCATGCGAACGGTGTAGATAGAGTCAGGGTCAGACTCACCGAGAATGATAGTTTATATGCAGTTCAGGAAGAAGAGATACCCAGTATCTATGATCCGGGGAAAATAAGAGCTTTTAAAGAAAAGTATGTTGCCAAAGTTGACGAGGTAACTTACGTTATTAAAGAAATTGGCAGAGGTGCTGCTGTAGACGTACAAACAGTCGGCCAGATCAGCAAGCATATAATAAGGGAATTCAGCACTGTAAGTGAAGTTATAAACTATCTTCATCTGGCAAGGCCTTTGGATGATTATACATATTCCCATTCACTGAACGTATCGCTTATGTCAATCATAATTGCGAAATGGCTGAATCTTGGCAATGAAGAAATTGACGAGATTGCGACAGCAGGATTGCTTCATGATATAGGGAAGACCAAGATACCCGAAAGGCTTCTGCAGAAACCCGGAAAGCTTACGAAAAGCGAGTTTGAAGAGGTAAAGAAGCATACTATTTTTGGATATATGATGATGGATAATATCTTGGATGCTACAGCTAATATGAAGTATTCAGTATTGATGCATCACGAGAAAATAGATGGTTCAGGGTATCCCATAGGCTCATTGGACGAAGACATACCCCTGTTTCCCAAGATAGTAGCAATAGCCGATATATATGATGCAATGACCTCCAACAGATCCTACCGGAACAGGATGTGCCCCTTTGAGGTAATCAAGAATTTTGAAATGCATACCTTTGGCAAGCTGGATACCAAAGTGCTGACAGTGTTTCTGAAGAATATTGCCAATTCTTATATTAATGATTTCGTGGAACTCAATAGCGGTGAACTGTGTGAGGTCGTGTTCATAAACCCCAATAGAATTTGGCAGCCTATAGTCAGGTCCGGGGCAGATTATATTGATTTGTCCAGGGATAAGGATAAAAGATTCATTAAAGCAATAATATAGATAATATACTCTGTATTATATTAAGCAGCTTGGCAAATAATAACTTCACTATGAGTTTCAATAATAATTGGGGTGAACACAGTGAAGAGATATTTGAACTATTTTGCTGTCATGTTTCTCGTCCTTGCAGTTACCGATCTCTGTCTTGGAGGCGCACTGACAGGGTTCAGGGGGCAAAACTCCGATTCTGCACCGGAAGGCTTAAACGAAGTGAATAATATCCAAATTCAGCCGGAGGTACAAGAAAATGCAGAAGTGATGAATATTGATGAATTAGGCGAATTCATTGCTTCAAAATCCTGTGAATTTGTACAGGCGGCTTTTGAGAGGGACAGGTCAAAAGTCGAGAGTATGCTTTGCAAGGGTACGATGTATGTGGTTTCTGAGGATAATTCCAGTTATATAAGGTACACCTCAGGGGATTTGCATGTGGAAGGTTATATGGCCACTGACAGGAAGCTTATGCAGGTAAGGCAGAGCTGGCATATAACAGAGGATGACGGAACGATAGCCTCCGGAGTTGAGGTTTTTATAGAAGGGGAAGAAGCCCCTCAAATATGGTATATACATTACAGGAGAAGCTTCGGCCGATGGAAAATATTCATGCTGGAAAACGGGATATGATACTTGTCATATCCCGAAATCTTCAGGGCTTGCATCAAGGGCTGACAATACTGCTTCAAACACAAGCTTTGAAGCTATTTCAAAGGAATATGGGATATTGATCCTTTCTGTGTATTTATGTGCATCCTTTCCCAAAGGCCCAATATTCATAAATGGTATATTGAGGCTGGCTATCGCATCCAAGGGGATTGTGTATTTGTCCCCCCATAGTGGAAGATTTGTCTTTAAGCTTTCAACATCTATATTGTCCGGCAGCCCCAGATAGCTCATATCGGACAAGCCCGGAAAGAAGGGCTCCAAATATAGATTCACACCATATTTTGAGTTTGCCTTTTTTATGATTTTCGTTGTTATTTCAGCTATTTTGCCGTTCTGTCCCCTTGCTCCCGAGTGGGGGTAGTAAGGGGGTGCGAGGAACAGGACTATCATAGGATCACGATAGGGGCAGAATTTGTGCGCTTCCCTGACTATATCAACGGACAACTCCCTAAGATCACTTTCAGGGGATTTTTTTATAAAGGACTCCATATGCTCATCAAATTCTTTTCCCCTGGCTTCAAGGCACATTTTGTAAAGTTCCCGGAATGTAATAACCATTGGTCTTATGGTCGGAAGCTTCGGTTTGCTGCCTGTAAGGGCTTGGAGGCGGTCAGCCTTGTTTTCAATGCTGTGAAGTACTTCCTCAAATGCTTTTTTGCTGATGCCCATAAGCTTATTAAGTACTTCATCCGGTGAAGAAGTTACGGTTATGAAATTAAAATAAGTGTAGGCTGCTGCCGGAGTGGAGACAGAATAAGAGTTCTTTGTGTCTGACTGTTTAAGGCATACAGGAGCCGGCGTCCTGAAGCTCGCCGATACATCCGACAGATCCGGATTAAGTTCTATTTCCTCTATTATTTTTGCCGTGAGAAGATTCGGATTCAAGCCGGAAAAAGGATCTCCCGCATGGGTCTCCTTTCCGACGCAGTAAAAGACCGGCAGTAATTTTCCGACAGCCCCTGTATACATGTACTTGCTGCTGTCTCCGGGGTATTTTGGAAAATGAGGTTCTGATACAATGCAGCATACATATTCCAGCCCCTTCTCATTCTTCAACGCGGCCAGCATTTCAACAGAAGCCAGCATTCCTGCTGAATTGTTTTCTTCGTCAGGAACCGACAGCAACAGGATATTTCCCGGGAAATTGTCCAATTTATTTTCTATCTGATGCATGATTTCGACATCAAGGGCTAATCCGAACTTCATATCCATTATTCCGCGGCCAAAGATATAATCACCCGAGGCGAGATCCGTCCCGGCTTCTTCTGAGAGGCTGATGCCGCTGCCCTTTTTGAGAAGCTCGGTATATTCCAAGGGCTTGAATGCATAATCCTTATAAGTGCCATAATCCTCTACATTTACAACATCAAAGTGGCTCAGCAGTATAACGGTTTTTTTGCTCTCCGGTTTCCCCTCCATCAAGGCATGGACATAGTATCTTCCGGAGGGGTCATTCCTTATTGGGTTGATTCCCGCATTAGCCGGGTTATTCTTAAAATAATCCATCTTCATTACTGTTTCATAGATCTTTTCTGCCATTTCAATTTCTCCAGGTGTTTCAGATATGCTTGGAACACTGCAAAGTTCAATCAGCAGATTTTTCATTCTATCAATATTCATTAATACTCCTCCGCTTCCGTGTATTTTGCACTAAACACTTTGCATTGTATTCACATGTGCAAAATATATACTTACATTTTACCAGAATAAATGGTGCCTGGCATCCGGAAAGTTTACAAAAGCCAGTAATTGGGATAATATATACATAACATCAGTATTTATACTATGTACGGAGGTTCCTCATGTTTAAGAAAAAGAAGAACTATCTGAAACAGATATATAAGATGAATCCGGATACAAATGCGTATATTATTGAGGTCTCATTAATCGATTACAATGAGATTTTCAACGGCTGGGATCCTTCTCCGATCAAGAGAAGGGATGTGGATCCGGAACTTATAAGTTTTCTGGAAGAATGCGATTCCGATATTCCCCTTGAATTTCCTCTGGAACTGATGTTTTACCTGCCTGAAGACCAATATGACAAGGAAAAAGAAAAACTTTCAAGAGTGGGGATAAAGAATTATTTTGACTATAGCGTTCATTTCATCAGAAAAGAGTTAATGCAAATCAGGCAAAAAATATTTTTCTATATTGTAATGGCTGTTGCTTTCTTATCGGTGGGATACTTGTCAGGACAGAAAGCAGAGCCCGGTTTTTTTACCGTTATCTTAATAGAGGGGCTTACCGTCGGCGGTTGGGTATTCTTATGGGAGGCATTTTCATTATTCTTTTTTGCCAGGCAGGAGGTTTCTGGCAGGCTGAAAAGATATATAAGACTCAAAAATACGAAAATCAGCTTTAAATATAATTAAGTCAGACAAGACTTAATTATATTTAAATTCGCATATGAAGAAAATTGCGCAATATATACCTACAGGTTTGTAAAGTACTCCGACTGTAGGGGAAGTATGTTCTCCTCACCTTCCAAAGCGGGGGATGCAAGGGGGAGAAGCCCCCTGCCGATAAAGGAGGGTGCTCAGGATGCTTGCATCCGTCGAAGGGAACCATAGGGTTCCCTAGCGAAGGAAAAGCGTCGTGAGACTAGCTTTTCCTCTGGGGTATTCCCGTTCCGAGGTCAGGTGGAAGGTTTCGTCGAAGATAGCTTCCCCACGTCGGTATTTGCATTTTCTTGATATACAAGGCATATTCTGTAAGTTGCATAACCAAGCAAGAGCTTGTATAGTATAGCAGGGCACACTTTTATGTATTTTGTCAACAGGCCTCTGATATGGCTTTGGTAAAAAGTTCGTGAAGCCGACAGGAGGTCGGCTTAGGTGTCTCGGGCCATGGAGGGCCTTTTGACACCGTCAGAACTTTTCCAAAGGCATATTAGTAGCCCTGTCAAAATCATAATCCGTGTGCCTCGATATACTATACTGTCTCTTGCGGAGGGTTATGCAAACTTATAGTTGTGTCGCATTATTCATATACTGCGAAACATTTGCCCTATGCATTGCGTCTATAATAATGGGTATGACTGTTCATAATGAAAGAAAAATTGACTTGATACGGGGGTTAAGCATTGAAAAAAGTATTAAGAGCAGCTGCATTCATCCTAATGCTTGCTTTGATTATTGGGCGGCCTGCGATGCAGCTCTTGCAGGCTGAGGCAAAGGATGAAATAAGAATCGATATGAAGGTGGGCTTTGATAAATTCTATAAAATTGGCTTTGCTGCACCGGTATATTTTGAAATAGAAAACAGCCTTCGGGATATAAACGGTGAGCTGCAGGTTGAAATGCCCAATCAATACGGCAGTATTACAATATATGCGATAAACGTAAATCTGCCCAGGAATTCCGTCAAAAAGTTCCTGATGAATGTTCCTATGAATGTATTCAACACCAAGATTAATGTAAATCTTGCAGAAGGGGATAACATTATAAGTAAAAAATCCTTCAGGATAGATCCGGGATTAAGTGCGGATACCTATGCCATAGGGATACTAAGTGACGATTTTGACAGTGTTAAATATATAAATAAGGTGTCCATGAAGAGCTTCGGCAATATAAGCACAAAAAACGTAAAGCTGGATGAGGATAGTTTTCCGGAGGACATGGATGTGTTGAAGGCATTCAATGTAATAGTCATAAACAATTATGACACTTCAAGGCTCAGTACAGCACAGTATGAGACTTTGAAGAGGTGGGTGTCGGAGGGCGGAATGCTTATTATAGGAACAGGGCCTTCCCATAATAAGACCCTGGCAGTCTTTAAGGATGATTTCATTACGGGAGAGGTAGGAGAAGTGAGTACACTCACAACCTCAAGCCTGAATGAGATGGCAGGGAGCAAGACCGGGCCGGCAATGAGCATAAGCGTATCGGATATAACCATGAATAACAGCACACCAGGGATTAAAGACGGTGATTTTGTATTGCTGCAGAAGATCGAGAAAGGCAAAGGCGTGGTGGGAGTAGCCTCCTTTGACTTCGGAATGGAGCCCCTTTCCACATGGGTCGGGAACAGCGCCTTTGCGGATAACTTGATTGTGGGCATAATGCCGCAGTACTATTTCAGTGACATATATCAAAAAAGAATTATAGTCAGAGATGATTTTTATGCCATAGATAATGCGCTCAGGAATATACCGGAGCTGCCTCAGCCAAAACCCTTCCATATGGTGTTCATATATATTGCATATATATTGCTGGCTGCCCCCACAAGCTATTTTATACTGAAGCGCATGGATAGACGGGAGCTGATGTGGTTGACCGTACCTGTGCTTTCGATAGCCTTCTCGGGAGTCGTATATCTTACCGGTGCGGGAACCAGACTGACCGGACCCGTCACAAATGTCATATCACTGGTGGATATTGATAACAGCGGAATTATAAGCCCCAAGGTTTATGCAGGGGTCTTCACTCCCAATAAAGATAATATAAGGATTGAAGCAGCCGGAGATTTTAAGGTTAAGCCTCTCAGAATGAACGATAATTACTACAGAGGGCCTATAGACAATGAAAATACTTCAGGAAGAATAGATTCAAAGATTACCCTGGCTCCCAGGACGGTGCTGGAATTTTACAAAAGCGGCGTATGGAGCATGAAGACCCTTGATATGGAGACCGGTAAAGAGTTTTCCGGCAGGCTGGAGAGTAATCTGAATTATGCAAAGGGTTCTTTTACAGGAACAATAATCAACAGTTCAGGCTTTGACCTGGACGAATGCTATATAATTACTCCGACTCAATATGCCGGTGTAGGGCCTGTAAAAAATGGGGAAACAAAGCAGATAGATGTAAAACCCAGCAGTTATTTCGGACAAAGATATGAACTGATAAATGCAATATACAAGGATCCCTATTCCGGATCTAATAGGGTCAATCGAAATACCAGGCTGACTCCGGAAGAGATGACGGAATTCAGGCTGAATCTTCAAAAAAGGCATGTGCTGGAGCATAGCCTTATGTATGAGGCGTATCAGGGCTATGAGGCACAGCTCATTGCCTGGAGCAGCACCCCTGTAGCCGAAGATCTGCTGGTAAACGGCAGGGAGACCAGAAAGTATGAAAAGGCCTTCATTACCTCCAAGGTGAATCTGAGATTCAGGGACGGAAAAAACGTGGAATACCCCCTTGGCTTTCTGAAGCCTGAGGTTGTCAATAATTTGGATGCAGGGAATTATGATGATTACGGAAAGACGTTCTATGGACGGGGTTCCTTTGAAGTACATTACAAAATTGACGACATCAGAGCTGAGAGTATTAATATACAGTATACGGTAGGAGATACCCAGCGTGTTAAGCAGTATATATGGGATAATGAAAAGAAGGAATGGGATGAGGGAGACTACAGGGACTTTGAAATACATGGAGAACTCCTTGGAAAATATTTGGACGGCAGCAGCATGCTTAAGCTGAAAATAGAATTGAGTGATGCCGATGCTCAGCTTCCTCGGATTTCTGTGAAGGGAAGTGTCAAATAATGCTTTCTATAAGGAATTTGAACAAGAGGTACGGAAGGTTCCAGGCAGTCTCAGAGCTGAATCTGGATGTTCCGGAAGGAGAAATATTCGGTTTCGTAGGTCCCAACGGAGCGGGTAAAACCACTACAATGAAAATTATCTGCGGGCTTTTAAGAGCTACCTCCGGGGAAATAACCCTGGATGGAGTGGATATCATACGGAACAGCAGGAGGATGAAGGAAAAAATCGGATACATGCCTGATTTCTTCGGAGTGTATGACGACCTGAAGGTAAACGAATATCTGGAGTTTTATGCCTCAATATATAATATTAAAGGTCAGGAAAGGAAGAGAATCACCGATGACCTTTTGGAGCTTGTAGACCTCGGCAGTAAGAGAGAAGCATATGTAGACAGCCTTTCAAGGGGTATGAAGCAGCGGCTCTGTCTTGCCCGCAGCCTGGTTCACAACCCCAGGCTCCTTGTGCTTGACGAACCGGCTTCCGGAATGGATCCCAGGGCAAGGTTCGAAATGAAGGAAATATTGAAGAACCTGAAAGGCATGGGAAAGACGATAATCATAAGCTCCCACATACTTCCCGAGCTGGCGGAGCTTTGCACCAGCATAGGGATCATAGACCAGGGCAGAATGGTGATAAGCGGCAGTAACGAAGAGATAATGCAGCAGGTTTATAATAAGAAGGTTGTGAGGCTTAAGGTCAGAGACAGGCTTGATGATGCGGTATTGATTCTGAAGGAGTATCCTTTTGTCGATAAGCTTGTGATCGGTGAGAATACCATACAGGCGGGCTTCGGAGGCGGCGACGGGGAGATGAGCAGGGTGCTGTCTGACTTGATAAACAGGGGAATACCTGTTGTATCCTTTGCACAGATGGACGGCAATCTGGAGGATGTATTCATGAAGGTGACAAAGGGGGATGATGAGCAATGAACATAAATCCTGTGCTTTTAAAGGAACTGAAAGTAAGAATGAGGGGCTGGAAGGCAGCGGGAATAATTGCTTTATACCTCCTGGTGCTTACTGTTGTAGCAGTTTTTATCATCTACACCACATTCATGGACCCTTATAGCTCAAACATTGATCCTCAGGTATCCATAGGTGCATATACGGCTCTTGCCGTGTTTCAATTCATGCTTATAATGTTTATTGTTCCGGCACTTACAGCAGGAGCCATATCGGGAGAAAGGGAGAAGCAGACTCTGGATCTGGTGCTTTGTACAAGACTCAAACCTATATCCATTATAACGGGAAAGCTTTTTGCTTCTACCAGCCAGACTCTGCTGCTCATTATTGCTTCTTTTCCGCTTTTCTCCATGGTATTTCTGTTTGGGGGGATATCAATAAAGGAGGTAATGCAGCTTTTCGGCTTTTATATTGTGACGGCGGTGACTATAGGCTGTATCGGAATATTTTTCTCTGCGCACCTGAAAAGGACGACAGCCTCCACGGTTTTTACATATGGCACCTTGGCGTTCCTGGCTTTTGGAACCATATTCATAGGAGTATTCTATATAAGGATTTTTTACAATTGGGATTATAATAAATTCTTGCCGATATTATATTCAAACCCGTTGACAGGCTTCGGTTCGCTTCTTGCCGAGCAATTTGGGTATTATGGAGGTATAAATGCTTTTTTAGGGCTTTCTGCAGGATCAGGCCAGAATCCCAATGCTGCGAATGCAATCAGTCCCTGGCTTGGGAATATAATATTTGATATTGTATTGTCTGCAGTGCTGCTGATACTGTCAGCTGCAAGGATAAATCCGGTAAGAAAGAGCATATTCAGTTATATAAGATTCCGAGGAAGAAAAAAGAAAAAGGCTTCGGACAGCATATAGGGGTTATGGGGTTATGAGGAGTGATATTTATGAGTCCTGTCGATAAAGAACTGATAAGAATGGTGAGGTGCATAAGAGACAGGCTGCATGCCGCTTTTATCATAAACAGTATTATACTTGGGTTTATATTGGCATTGTGTCTTGGAATAGGGGTGGCTGTTGCTGCAAGATTTGTTCCCATTTACAATGTATATCTGGCCATAATCAAGATAGCGGCATCGGTTGTGCTGGCTGCATTTCTGTATTCCTCCTTCAAGACACCCGGAAACGATTATGCCGCACTTAAGGCAGATTCCATGGGCCTGCAGGAAAGGATAGTCACTGCCCTTGAGCTTATCGGCAGCCAATCCGCCTTTGCGGTTCTTGAAAAGAATGATGCCCTGGCACATCTTAAAGTAACGGATTACAAGAAGAAAATACCTCTTAAGCCAAACAGGAGGTATTTATTGATATGTGTTATTTTGACGATAGTTCTTGCACTTTCCGGTTTCATTCCGAATCCTATGGCAGAAAGGGCAGAGGAGCTTCACAGCCTAAAGGAAAAAATAACCGAACAGCAGAAGAAGGCTGACAAGCTGGTTGAGAAGGTAAAAAGAAATCCGAAGCTTTCCGAAGAACAGAAAAAGGAACTGGAGGCAAGGCTTGCGGAACTTAAGCAGGAGCTTAAGGCAGCCAAGGATGAGAAGGAAATAAGCAAAGCCCTTGGCAGAGCTGAAAAGAAGCTGGAGTATATCAAGGAAAAATATGCAAAGGTTGAAGATTTGGAAAATATAGTAGATGTTCTTTCAAAAAATGAGATGACAAAAGCCCTTGCGGATATGATAAAAAACGGTGATGAGAAGGCTTTCAAGGAAAATATAAGGAAAATGGCGGAAGCTTTAAGGAAGCTTTCAACGGTCGAGAAGCAGAAGCTTGCGGAAGAATTGTCCAGGCTGGCACAGGAAATAAAGAATAATCCGGAGTTAAGCAAGGCATTTGCAGGGCTGGCAGAGAAGCTTGCCTCCGGCGAGCTTGGGGACATATCAAGTGAGCTTGGCGAATTGGATAAAAGCATTTCCGAGCTTATGGAGAATGAAAGCATCAGGAATGCAATATCCGAGCTTGCAAAAGAGCTTGGAGCCGCAAACAGCAGCCAAAGCAGCCAAGGGCAAAACCAAACCGGGCAAGATGGAGGAGGACACCAGGGCCAGGGTAACGCAGCCGGCGGCAATGGCCGGCAAGGCCAGGGCAATCAGCCGGTTGGAAACGGCCAGGGATCCGGACAGGGAAGCGGAGCCGGAAGCGGTACGGACATGGGTAATGAGGATCAGGCCCCCATACCTTCCGGCAGCTCAGGCATCAGTAAAAAGGACGGCTCAGTGAAAAAAGACGGGGAGTATGAGAAGATATTTACCCCGCAGACATTAGGGGGAGACGGCACAACCTCCAACCTCAGCGGAAAGAAAGGTACGGGAGGCACTGTTGAACAGGTCATAACAGACAAGAGCAGGACGGTTCGGGGAACATCGGTGCCGTATAATCAGATAATCGGCCGGTATAAGGACAGAGCGATGGAAAGCATTAGTGCATCAGACATACCCCCGGGAATGAAGGATATGGTTAAAGAATATTTTACGTCACTGGAGGATTGATATGGGGTACGAGGTTGCGGGGTACGAGGTTACGGGGGGACGAACAGTGTTCATCCGTGGGGTGTTATCTGAGAATAGGAGGTCAATATATGGAAATCAACGAAAAGCAGATCAGGGAGATAATAGATACCGTTAGTAAGGTTGAAACTGAGATTGGAAAAGCAATAATCGGACAGAAGGATATAGTAAAGAAGGTATTGATTTCAATCCTGGCAGGAGGGAATGTGCTTCTTGAGGGGGTTCCGGGGCTTGGAAAAACCCAATTGGTAAAGACCCTGTCTAAAGTAATGGAGCTGTCCTTTTCCAGGATACAGTTTACGCCGGATTTGATGCCTGCCGATGTTATGGGGACAAACATAATTGTAAAAGATGACAGCGGCAACAGCCGTTTCGAGTTCCAAAAGGGGCCGGTGTTTGCCAATCTTGTGCTGGCTGATGAAATAAACAGGGCTACTCCCAAGACCCAGTCCGCACTTCTGGAGGCCATGCAGGAGCAGACGGTGACGGTGGGAAAAGTAACCTACAGCCTTCCCCAGCCTTTCCTGGTGCTGGCAACACAGAATCCCATAGAGATGGAAGGCACATATCCCCTTCCCGAAGCGCAGATGGACCGGTTTCTATTTAAATTGAACGTTTTGTTCCCAAGCTTCGATGAGCTGAAGGGCATAATGGACATAACGACTTCCAATAAGGAAGTGGAGCTTAATAAGATTGTGGATGGGGAGTCAATACTGGAGATGCGTAAGATTATAAGAGAAGTGCCAATAGCCAAGCCCGTACAGGAATATGCCCTCAGGGTGGTATTGGGAACACATCCTGAAATTGAAGGGGCACCTGAAGGTGCAAAGAAGTATATTCGGTTTGGGGCAAGCCCGAGAG
>Ga0302248_1001274_pt1 | contig 19590 bp, 15 predicted proteins | sample AAG_UR_Leu_MG_FD_193528 | JGI IMG/M metagenome (GOLD analysis project Ga0302248, IMG submission 193528) | Enriched activated sludge microbial communities from anaerobic digester in WTTP, New Holstein, Wisconsin, United States - AAG_UR_Leu | ecosystem: Engineered > Bioreactor > Anaerobic >... | reverse complement strand
GCCGATCTGCGGAACGCAACGGCACCTTCCGTAATCTCGTATGTCGGGAACTCTTTGTCCGCGTAATCCTCTTCTCTCCTGTGATGCACCCAATTGCAAAGTTCACCAGTGTAATAATCCCGGATCTGGAAATTCACCGCCCCAAGGCGTGTATTGCTCTCAAAGAGTCTGGTTATCCTCTCAAGGATGTCGCCATCCAGACCGATAATGTCGTCATCCAGTGTCACAACTATATCCGCTAACGCCTTTTTCAGTCCGTAATTTCTCGCCGCCGCTCCAATGTTCCTATCCATACGTAAGTATATCGGTTTTATACTGTGTGCTTTTACCATTTGCTCGGTTCCGTCATCGGAACTATTGTCAACCACTATAATCTCCTCGATTTTATGTTTAAATTTAATTATACTATCTAACAACTCATTTAGAATACTGCATCTATTATGTGTTAAGATTGAAATTGATATCGACATTTTGGGATTGTTTGACTACCTTTCTGTTACCCAATAATCTGTTTCTTACTTGTCATCAAAAAGGACAATGCACGAGGACACATGGCACCCCCGCGACACGTGATACCCGGCGACGCCGAGCCGTCGCCCTGCTCGAACGAGGCTACAAGGTGAAGGAAGTAGCCCGCAAGGTCAATTATGCCCCCCACCCCCGAGAGCCTGTGGAAAGCCTAGGTCCAGTCTGGAGACCCGGAGGCTCTTCGCCGAAGCCGACACCCTGCCGACAGGCACGGTTAAGCGCCAAGCAACGACATCGTCTTCTGAAGCTGCTCCCCAATGGGGCTCAGGCCCATTTATACGCCATGGCTCTGTGGACCCTGCACCGGAGTGGCGGGGACTCGCCTCATCACCCTTCTTAAAGTAGTCCTTTCTGATTCACGCATAATATTAGGATCTCAGCGATCCGGTACGTGCAAATTTAAGGCTATCGCTATTGTACGAACAGTACTCGTACAAGCATTTTTAAATTCTTGCCAGCAGAAAGGTCCGGCCAGTATTCGCCAAATGTGCTGAAAGGATTTAGAATAAAATCGTTGATTCGCATAATAGCGAGCCAAGCCCGCATTGCAGTTAGCAACATAGCGATTCAATAGCCTTCTAACGTGAGGATTTTTTTCGGTGTAAATTAACATACTTCTACAGCGTATCCCCTCGCGCATCATTCTTTCCACATTTCTCGTCATATTATCCCCGTGAAGGCGGCGAAGCATTCCTACTTTATTAATTATCCCGACCGGCGATTGTCGAGCCAATCTGAAGTAAAAGTGATAATCTTCAGAACTCTTTAATGACGCCTCGAATTTAAACTCCGGCAGCAACGAAGCTTTTCGAACCATGAGAGACCCGGCGCTTCCAAAGTTTTCCTGCGCTAACAGTGGGCATGCAGTCTCTAAAACAATATCTCTATTATTCTTCAACTGCTCCGATAACCCTGGGCACGTTTGAAAATGCGAATTTTGATACGTGCCACTATCACTAAAATTTCTATAATCGCAAAATACTAAGGCAACATTGGAATACCGCTCCAGGAAGTCAACTTGATCAGACAGTCGATCAACAGTTACTAAGTCATCCGCATCCATGAAACAGAGAAATTCGCCTGAACTCTTGCTTATGCCATGGTTTCGAGGAATAGCACATCCACCGCTATTGTCTTGTGAAAAGCAGAATACTGGTAACCCAAAGCTCTTTGCAATTAATAGCGTTTCATCTGTTGATCCATCGTCAACAACAATGATTTCAATATTACGATAGCTCGACGCAAGGATGCTCTCAATGGTTTCCCTAATATACCTTTGCGCATTATATGCAGGGATAATAATGCTTACCAATCCTTTGCGACAGTTCATTTAATCCCTCTCATATTCGCACTTGCTAATAATTGATTCTCGACTCATTGGGTCTCGCAATAATAATCTTTATTGAACTACCTTTTTCACTGCCGTACAAGATAATCGTAATTCTTTTGTATGCCCTGTATAAATACAGGCTTTTGGACAAGCTCTTTGACATGTTCGAAACCAGGTTGCCTTCTTTTTTATCATATTTTCATTATAGCATTTTGCCACAATATTTTTATACTGCATCATATCTCTTTGATATAAACATAATGGATACTATTTTATACTCTCGTCAATTACTTGACATTTCAGTTTCTTCTCTTCACATATTCTATGCAACACTATAGTCATCCCCCCCAATAAGTACCACTCGTATCCAGATAAACCATAACTCATCATACTGAAAATCAAGTTCATGTAAAATAATATAACTGTAGCTTTATAAAATGAATTAATAAATGTCTTTCGTTGATATATAATATTTGAATATTTCGTTCTAATATTTTTGATATTGTTGTATATTGCTTTCAGATACAGAATATATATTACTAGACCAAATAAGCCGAGTTCAATTGCTAACTCTGCATACAAATTATGTGACAGAAGATATCGACCCGTATAATTAGAGTTTGCTTCCAGTGACGTCCCTAGACCATGACCAAATATTGGTCTTCTTAGTGACAACTCTATATCCTCTTTAATACCATTAATTCGGCCATCAGCAGTTGCCGCATGACTGGAAGACGAATCGAATATCGATATATATCGATCGATCATGCTGTCAGGCATTTTGTATATAACAATAATAATTACTATTAGCATTATTACAGCAACTGCAGCTTTTCTTTTACTTTGCAATAATATCCCAAATAATACTACGAACAGTCCAATCAGTCCGGACCTTGACCCTGTTAATGTTAAGGCGTAAATGAGAGCAGGACTTAACATGATGAATAATAGGAGATTTGCAATATTTAAGTCTTTTAAATGATATAAATATGGAATTATAATTAATATTATAAATGCTAGACCATTTGGATTTACATAATCATGCGGTGCACCTGCAAGTCTTTGCATATATTCCCAATCACGCATAGATGCATAAGAGCCCCAGTATCCCTGCGTTATGTTCAAATATAAAGGCTCTAACACTCTTATAGTTTGCATTAATAATAATACATATAAAAATATTATTAGCTTTTTTTCTGTAGTAATAAACGAGACAGTAAAAAAGAAAAAAATTACTGCCTTTAACCACTCTTGAAAATTAATCAATACACTACCAGGCCACTCAACAAATGGAATTGATATAAATACATATGCTATCAATATTAATATGTATAATGTCGCTTTTTGACGCTTAAACACATAATTACTATTCTCTCCATTTGCAATAGTTAATACCAATAATAAGATTACTAATATTAAATCGAACCTGATAGTACCGAGGAATTGAATACGCGATGTGAAATGAAGGAACCAGCTCGTTGTGAATAATAGATAAAATATATAACCAACTGTATTTATCATGTGCAGAATTTAGATTATAATTATAATACTCATTACTTTGGTTAACTATGAGATCACTCGCCTGCGCGTTTCTTTGAATTCTTCGGCATGCATTTTACTACATTACATACGAAGATGTGATGGGCACAGTTGAAAGATATTACTATCCCGCATTTACGTTATAGGTATCGTCATATGTGAATCTGCCCAAAGTTATCACTTATGTTCAATTCGATATCATAATTTCCGGGACATTGTTTGTTACTGATTAGCCCCACCGCTCTCTAATACATATATGCCTTTTTCTTTCATATAGCTATGCTGTTTAGCGCAAATATCTCTAGAAGCATTTGATACTATACCTATTTGATAAGTGTGAAACAATATTCCTTCTTTCTATATACATTTTATAATATTATAAATAGTATGACTACAATGAACAAAATACGTGTCGTGCTAAATTATTTTCATAATTTTGCATTTCATATTAATCAACTATCGACTTACCAAGGCCCTATTAATGATCAATAATTTCGCAAATTGAAAACCTGTATTTCCCAGATTTTGATGTTTCTATATTTTCAACATGTTGTATTTGAATAATTGATTTATCATCAAATAATTTGCTGAAATATGAAATTAATCTCGTTTCAGATTCTTCAGAATATTGTGAATTTACAACTAAACGTATTTGAATATGTTCGTATGATTTTTGAATAATTTGCATTTGTTTAATGCCTGGAATTATCGTAAGTGTATTTTCAATTAATGATATTCCAGATATTTTCGAACCGTCCATTTTTTTTAGATAATCTGCAGTTCGTCCTATTACTTTGCTCATCATTGGCAATCCACGTCCGCAAGCACATTTCTTTTCTGAGAATATACCGATATCTCCCACTTTATAACGTATTATGGGCATTGCCTTATTTAAGAGATCAGTGACAACTATATTCCCTTCTTCACCGTAGCTTGCCGCATCGCCATTATCTTTAATTATCTCTATATACAGATGCTCTATATTTAAATGCATGCCTTCATGTTCTTCACACTCAGATGCTATAAGACCGAGTTCCTCGCAACCATATCGATTATATACTTGCGCTCCAAATACATTTTCAATTATTTTTCTTTCATAATCCATGAGTGTCATTGAAGACGATATTACACCTCTTGGTTTAATTACACTCAAATTAAGATCATATACATACTGTGCTAACAAATATAATGAATGCGCATGTCCAAAGAGCAATGTTGGTTTAACCGTTTGCCACTTATTTGCAAATTCTATAACAGTCGATTCATTTACATTCATTGTATCTAAGAATATATATTTTGTTAAAAAATATTCTTTCGCTATTTCTTTTAATGTTGTCTTCTTTATAATGTTACCCCATACGGCGCCTACTGAATCACCAACATCCCAGCCGCTCCAGCGATCATGCCTGATTGTGCATGAATTTCTTAATTCACTACACTCTTCCGTGATATATCCTTTCAATGATGTTCCAGTCGATCCGCCAGTTTTATACATGATTAGATTTAATTTTTCATATCCTCTTGATATTATGTCATCCTTCGCATTCCGTATATCCTCTTTTGTTGTAATTGGAATATTTCTTATATCTTCATAACATTTTATGTCTAATGGGTGAATATTAGCATCTTTCAACCTATTATTATAGAAAGTATTATTTTCGTAAACATAATTCAATATGTTTATTAATCTATTCCATTGAATAACCTCTAATTCTTCTGTTGTTAAATATTGTGTTTTCTCTAACACTTTCCAATATTTGTATGTAGGACTATTTTTAAAATAATAATATGCTGGTATACTAAAATATTTTTTATACATATTTTTATATATATTCATGGTGTTCATATTTAATACTTTCATAGTAATTAATTTTCCCAAGTCTCAACTTGTTTATCTTACTAAAAGATGCGATACCTCACACCTGATAACAGTAAATTATTTAACAATCCGATCCATGCTTTCATTTTTAAAGGGTTCATTTTAATTGACTTTATGAAATATTTTCTTGACACATTGTAATCGTGTCGCTGATGATAGCATCCACGGTTGTAGTATGCATAAGCTAGTGCACCTCGAATTGCAGAGAATGAAATTTGCTTTGAATTGCATCTTAAATAATCTTCTAATACATTCATGCTACATTCTAATCTCATACTTTGATTTTTTGACATCTGACCCACATGACCCCATCTGTACTTTATCAAGTGTTTGTCTACAAAATCAAAATCGTATTTTAACGATAAACGAAGCCATAGCTCCCAATCTATGCTCATATGTAATGACTCATTAAAACATCCTGTATCTTCAATGCAATCTCTCTTAACAACCGCAGAAGAAAAATATATAAAATTATCGTAAATCAAATATTCTGTTACTTTGCCAGAACGCGGCTTTAGGTATCCTCCTAGCCAACCTTGACCTAAAACACTATCACCTTCATCTATCCATGTCGCATTACTGTAAACAAGGCCAACATTCTTTTTCTTTAAAAGAGGTAATTGAAGCTCAAGCTTTTCATTCTCCCACAAATCATCTGCATCCAAAAAAGCAATATACTTTCCACACGAATACTTAATGCCTATGTTTTTTGCTCTCGCCTGGCCCGCATTATCCTGAATTATGTAACGAACCCTCTTGTCTTTTATGTAAGATCTTATAACAGAATCTGAATTGTCTGTTGACCCGTCATTAATAATCATTAATTCAAGATCTTTATGTGTTTGTTTCAATACTGACTCTATACTTCGCGCAACATACTTTTCATAATTATAACAAGTCATCACTACACTTACTGTTGGTTTCATATTAATCCCTATTGCCGAGTCTCCGATTACAGAGCCAATTCAGCTTGATTATTTCAATGATCAATTTCCCATAAGCGAACTAGATAAAGGGCAGGCGTGGTATGTTAGAGCCTTAGACGTCCTGTTTGATCCGGCGACAATATTTATTCACTTTTGGTTGATCTATGATGATCGTCCTGCAGGAAGATTATGGCCTGATCTATAGGTGTACTGATACTGCGACAGCATAGTTCAGGCAGCGCGTTGCCATCAGATGCTTGCGAAAGATATATTATCTGAGACAAAATAAACATACAACTCAACCGGTAGCTGTGATCATTTCATGGTGCTCAATATCTTATTGATGTTTCTTTTAAGATAGGGATGTTTTGCTATTTCGCTCTTGAGTTTATCAAGCATGTATAAGGATTGTCCCCTGAGCGTGTTCTTGAAGACAATGATTTCCGAATACTGCTGATCCTCGTTAACTAATCGCTTCTTGTATCCAGTATCGTCATAGGGAAAGAAGTGAATGCGTCTGATTTCCCCGTTATGTCCCTGGATGTCCTCAATGTGGTGCATTAGGAGCATAGTCGCTGGGGACAGTGCCTGATATCCCTCGTCATATCCAATTTTTACACACTGGAGAACGTCACCGGCCGTGTAGCAGAACGCGGCCGCAATGTATTTCTGATCCAGTTCCAAAAAGTAAAGATGAAGATCGCGGGTCGCGGACAGGATACGGATCAATCCTTCGTAATATCTTCGATATTCCGGTGCTGTCTTTAATATTGAAGTCCCGTTCCTGCCCTTCCACCCGCTGTCCTCGATTCTAAGAAAATCCTGCCATTTTTCCACAGCTTCATCCCTTTCGAAGTGCAGGAACCTATGCGGTCCGGCTTTCATCAGCCTGTTTTTCGACGTTTTGAGATTCCTCCTAATGTTAGACGACAGATCCTTGCGTAAGTACTCGTCGAATGATTTGTCCAGCACAACGGTATAGGTCGGTTGTAAGTTCATTTTCCAGCGACGGTTTCCTCCGGCAAGCAACGATTCTGGAAACAAGGGATACACAGCGGAGAAGGAGTAGTCGAATATGTGATGCAGGACGTCCCACCCGCTTTCGTCCAGGATCTCATCCAGCAGCTTTCTCCTGAATACTTCCTCGTAACCCCGCCTGACCAGCGCTTCCCCGTAGAAGCAGTGGTCATTCGTCTGGTTTGTCAATACACGGAATCCATTTCTAATTCTGACGACCATAGGAAGATACCCTATAACCTTGTCCCCCTCCATAACCTTGAATATCCTGATGTCATTCGGCGAGGAAAAGCACTCATACCATAGCTTGACGTATTCATGGCGCAGAACTGGCAATTTCATTCTGCTGTCCTCATATACCTCGTTCCATTGCTCTCTATCTCGTTCCAGTTCATCCATGTTTCGTATGAGCCTGCAAGGCATTTTCTGTTATTCCTCCTAATTAATGTCGTTCGCACCGAATCGTATGAACGTCAGCTCTCCATTGATCCCTTGTTTGTCGGCAGTACTATTCCTGTTTCTTTGATCATCTGTGATTCAATTCTTGTCCGGGTTAGTTGATTGACGTCAGGAAAATCGTTTAATTGCTTAATGTGCTTCATATATTGATATAATTTCATATACTGATATAATAAAAATGATTTATAAGTGTTTCGAAATATGAAATAGTATTTACTGCTCCTGATGTTACTTGACCATCTTTTTTTGTAATCTTCTTCTCCGAGCAATAGATCGTATTCACTTTTATTATTCTCGATAGCGTATCTTATGCTTTGCAATATTACATGCACGCCAAGACCTTCTCTTGAATACTGATCATCATACGACATCTGATAATTCAATATTTTTCCGCCATAATTGAATGCGAGAGAATACGCCGCAATGCGCTCTTGTACTTCATATGTGAACAGACGTATATAATTCGCAATTTTCATCCTCTGCATCAATTCACTGACAAATGATCTATTATCATTTCTTTGGAGAAAGCTATTGCCTTGTTGGCCTCTCACGCTCCTGTTCACATCTATGTCCGTCATCTCAGAAATGATCTTATCATCCACTTCTTTCCTAACTGTCCATACAGCCTTTAATACATTATGTATTTTATCTCCTTCCCTCCTCAGATTACCTCGATGCTTTGACTTGAAATTTTTCGTCATGTAATCGTCATATCCAGCATAATCATGTAACTCAAGGTAGGGATACGCCCCATCCTTACCACACAAATATTTCCACATTCTTTGCTTCAATATAGTATCTAATATATGTACAGAGTCTGTATATGATACTAATCTCTTAAAGTTCAATACATCCCATTTTACATTATCACTTAAATAATCCATGCATGCTCTCATGCACTCTTCTCCGTACCCCTCTTTATAGATAAAATCTACCCTATCAGATTGATCGGGCAATCCTAAAAATGTCAACTGATCAAATATGCCCCTTCTGGATTTATAAAGTGGTACGAGACCCATCAAATCGTTATCGACCCAGAGCGTTATAACATACAATTCTCTATTGGCACCAAAGATCTTCCACCATGATATTATCCATTCTGGTGTAAGGAATATTTCATTTGCCTTTGATTGCTGCAAAAGTTCCTTCCATTTTTCTTCAATTTCTATTAATCTACTTATCGTAGATATTCTTTCAACTTGCATATTTGCATATTGTCTCATATTCATCACTTCCTGCTTTAACTATTTCAATCCTGCACCGTCCGGTTAAGACGCATTATTCAAAATCTGGCTATCCAACTTGCTGATATAAAAGACGTCGATATTTGACCGCGATTCAAATCAAAAAAAGGGACATGGTTGTTCAATATAGTACTATGATTGGTTTACTGAGAATGTGGAAATTCTTAACTAGACATTACTAATTATTTATATGTTTGCTTCTCTACATAATCGAGCCGTGACATTTCTATTTAAAATGCTATCATATAACTCCATATAATTATTAACCATTATATTACTCGTAAACTCGCGCAAGAAAAGTTCACGGCCATGCTCACCAAGCGTCTTCCCTAAATGATTATCTGACAATATTGCATGGATTCTTTCTGCCAGAAGATGAATATTTCCCTTATCTACAAGAAAACCGTTATACCCGTTCCTGATTAATTCAGGATTTCCCCCAACGTTAGTGCAGACGACAGGTTTTGCGCATCCCATATATTCCAGTATTGCATTTGATAAGCCTTCGGATTCGGAACAAGATACGCATACATCGAAATGTTTGATGAGCGATATCGGATTCATTATTCGTCCCGTAAAGTGAATATGCTCTTTCTTGATATTTAATTTATCGGCAAACATTTTTAATGGTTCTATTTCTTTTGGTCCCCCACCTATTAAAACAAGATGAACTCCTTTCATTCTCTCATTCACTTTTTTAAATGCCTGTATCAGATCTTTTGGTCTCTTCACATCATATAAGTTCGATACCGTACCCACTACCTGATGGTCAATATCGATTTTAAATATTTCTCTAAAAATAGGCTCTTTGTTCGATTCAATTCTATTTTTATTCAAACCATTGTATATTACCTTTATTCTGCTTTCTGGGTACTTTTCTACCTTTACTACATTTAATTTGACTGCATTACTGTTTACTGCGATTCTGTCTACAAAACGATTTGACACTCTTAACGCGTATACTATGCGTGGTGTATACCAAAATCCCATGTCGCGTCTGGATGCAATAACCTTTGCACCACCTAGTTTACAGAATAACGGCGCCAGAACCGCCGCGTCGTTGAAATACAGATGCACAATATCGATGTTCGACCTACGAATGTCCATAGCGAATGCCAGCATTTTCAGGATCGTCGAAGGCGCTGACATACTATGGATGTTCAACACCTGCGCCTTGCAGGGAAAATTGCCCCGTTCGATATAATTTGAAGCTTGCAAGGTTACAAATGCCGGTTCGTATCGCGCCCGATCCAAACCCAAGATCAGTTCCAGTACCTGTGTCTCCGTACCTCCCTCGGTGCCGAAGAAATAGTCCATCATGTACAATATGCGGCGTGGTCTGGTTTCCATCTAATTCGCGCAGGTCACCTTCGCCTTAAAAATAGATAATGAGTCGAACCGGCCGACCCCAATTCTCGGTATGGCATAGTTATTGTCAGTCCGTGTCCACGCTCTCTCTTCCGTGCATACCGCTGCCGTGAAGCCCGCACACGCAACGGAACGCATCAACGCCGGCGAGTAATCGCCGTTGGGGTAAGAAAAGTAATCGACCCGCTTGCCCGTCCATGCCTCCAGTATCTCCTTTGAACGAAGGATACTGTTCCCTGCCTCCCCCGGTGCGAGCTGCGTCAGGATGTCATGCGTATGGGAATGAGCGCCGATCGTTACAAGTGCGGCACTGGCAAGCTCACGCACTTGCTGTGGGGTCATCAGTCTGAGAGGTTCGGAATGTTTCGATTCATCGGTCTGCCGGGCAATGACGCGCACGATCTGCTCCCGCCTCTGCTGTCCCATACTTTTCATATCGGTCAGCAGCCGCTGTATCTCGTTCCACCTGGACGCCCCACGCACACGTGTGCCGAAGTCGTATGTTCCCGGAAGCATGTCGGTGAGTGTGACCCTTTTCCCACTGACCAGCGCCAAATGAATGACCCTATCCCACCAGTACAACTCACCCTGCTCGATGGCTTCCGTCGCACAGAACACCGTGAAGGGAAGGTTCAATGCTGCCATTACGGGCAACACTACTCTGTGGTTACCCGCATACCCGTCATCGAATGTCACCACCGCGTATTTCTCCTTGATCCTGTCCCCGTTTTCAATGAGATCTCGAGCTTCATCGAAGCTGATGACATCATAATGGCTCTTCAGGTACTCCATTTGCTTTGCGAATTCGCTCGCCCGTACGATCGTCCATGCATCTACGTTTTGCTCATCTTCCAGCACCTCGTGATACATCAGCACTGTGACACTTGTTCTTCTCCCCTCTAGCGGAAAAACATGTGACAGTCCATGCTGCACCAACGAGCGGGCCTTGGAGCGCATGAAATATTTCACTTTCTGAATCATGGAGCTAGCTTCACCGATCTTGCCGATCGTGCCGGGACGGCCAGGGAAATGTCTCAAGCAAAACGCCGTTTCAAATCGATAGTGAGTTCAGAAACCAAGCACAATAAAAAAGGGGGGCATCATGTGGATAGCAATGGATCAACACCGTCGGTTTTCGCAAGTCCGGTCCCAGAAAACGAGCATCATCGGCCTGCAATTATTCTTTTCGCACGCACCATATGACTGACGATGTTGAACGGCAGGTAGGTCAGCAGCCTGTAAAGCGAATCCGTCATGCCTGCTTGAAACCCACCCGTCTCTTCTATCGCTGTTCTGGTGTACTTTGCTTCCGCTAAGTCGCCCCTCTTCATGTATTCTTTCATTAACCTTAACCTGAGATCCTTACATTTTTCTTCAATTACCTTGATATCCGGCTTGAACGGGCTTTTCGAATCCATGAAAATACTCTGACAGATCGCCAGATGACATTTCAACGGATCGATTAAGTCTGGTCTGATTGTCAATCGTTCCCCGCGATGTCCTCTGTTTTCCGCGGTCGCGATATCCATAAATACAATATCATTGTGCTCAGCAAGTAGGCATAAATACCAGTAATCTTCCCAAGTTGGAAAATGCGCTGCAAAACGAATATTATCCTTTAGGCAGCTCCTGTGAATCAGCATTGTCCAGCATGCGCCGTACGATGCGTGCAAAAGAGCCGCAAAGATGTTTCCCGCGTATATGTCGAAGTCCTTTCCATCCAAAAGGATATTGAATTCAGACGAACGATATTTTTTGGGGTATGCAAGTGACCAGTCAACCCTATTTCCCCCTTTGAGCGACATGACCCAGTAATCGAGACCGCGCGGGATGATGATTCGATCCCCGTCGAACGTATAAAAATTCGTGTGTATGATCCGGATTCCGGGGAAATGCGCGAATACTTTGAATTGGAGGGATAGCTTGAACGGTAGCCATCGGTCATCTGAATCCAGAAACGCGATCCACTCCCCCCGCGCTTCGTCGATGCCACGGTTTCTCGCCACGCCGGCCCCTTGATTCTTTTGCCGGATATACCGTACCCGATCCCCGTATTTGCGGACGACTTCTTCCGTGTTGTCCTTCGACCCATCATCGACCACGATGATCTCCAGCTCGCAATCCATAATGTCCTGCGCCAATATGCTGTCTATGGCTTCGCCTATATATTGTGCTCTGTTATAGGTCGGAACAATGACGGTTACTGATTTTTTCATAATTCCTCACTTCCGCTGTTTCCATAGTTTCACTGGAATCAACTGCAATATGATCTCTCTTTCCGTCTTGCTGAAGAAGAAAATTACAAACCCGAGATACAACGGTAACGAAATTAGCGATAGCGTCATCAGTCTGGAATACTCGGGTATAGATAGATATTGCTCCGACAAAAATGCCACGACCAATAAATATGTTACCGTTCCTCCCACAACATTGATCACTTGAGTGTAATACCGCACCAATGACATTCCCAATGATGAAGCTACATAGTATGGCATTACAATCATTCGACTTACCAGCAAGGGGATTACTGTTCCATACCCCACCCCGACAATGCCGTGACTCTGAACCAACACAATGCTTAATAGCAGCTTACTTACGCACTCCACTATATTCGTGATTGCAAAATATCTATGGCGGTCTATAGCCATCAACACATTGTTTGAGGGATTTTGGATAGACTCTATTATTATCCCAATCGTTAAAATAACCAATAGGGGATAAGCATCTGTATATTCTTCTCCAATCCATCTGATAATTAAGGGTTTGCCTATTATGATCAATAGCCCACCACCAAAAGTAGCCAATATTGCATTGATTTTTGTTGCAAACATTAGCCGCTCTTGCATATCCCGCATATTTCCCTCAGCATAATCTTTCGTAAATACAGGCACTAGAAAGTTTGTAGCTCTATATATCAGATTAATTACAGCCAGCGGGAAATTAGCACCAACAGAATAGAGTGTTACGGCATTTGCCGACAAAAACCAAGCGATGACAAACGCGTCAATTCTGTATCGCATCTGCTCGCTAATTTGCATCACGAATGTCCACACACTGTATGAAAATAGTTCTCTAATTTGTGATTTTCTAAAATACCTTTTGCTTAGCTGCATCGCCTTATATAAATACCTTGCGATGAAACAGAAGATTATATTTGATATAATTGACGTTACTAAACCAATTGTTGCAAGAGCTACAATGCCGTAGCCTAACGACAGGAAATAAATTGTAAGCCCAGTACTTAGGACCAAGCCAAAAAAATGTGAGTATGTAAGCAGATCATATCTAACATAGGCCCCAATAATTCCGGCAAATGCTTTAAAGGGAAACTCAAGAACCAAATTAATTCCCATAATCATTAATGCTATTCGAATAAGAGCTAGATCATCACGCTCCGATATAAATAAATGCGCAAAATAGCATACAAAGATTGTCACAAGAAATATCACCAAGGCCATTACGCAGTAGATGGCCAATGATGTATTGATGACAATGTTTGTATTTTCATGGTCGTTTCTCGCGATGTACATTGTTACATATCTTGTCACCGCGCTTGCCAAGCCAAAATCTATTAAATAATAATATCCGGTTAATGCCGACAGCATGGTTAATATTCCATACCAGCGATCACCCAGATGCCTTATAATAAATGGCATCATAAAAAAGGATATTGCCATAGCCACGATAGTGTACGATAGTCGGACAATCGAACTGCGAATTATTAACTTTGATGTCATCATGCTTCGGATAAAGACTCCACGAGGTCTAATTATTACATAGGAATATTTGATCAGTTATGTCTGCAAGGTCCTGTTTGATAAATCATGCCATTTTTGGAACATGATCAGCGCGAATATGCGTTTATCGTTGAGCTCCCGTCCCTGCATATGATCGGCAATCATTACCCGTATTTCGCTTTTTTTCAGAATGCCGCCATTGTTTTTCCCCCCGCCCGACAGGAGATCATCGCTGAACGATTTCAGATCGGTTTTCAGCCACTGCGCCATGGGCGAGGCGAACCCCTGTTTCCGGTGCGTAAGAACGGGGCGCGGCAGTTTTGCGGCCGCGATGCCCTTGAGCATGGCTTTCTTCCGCATTCGCTTCATTTTCATCTCGGCCGGTATTGTCGCGCACAATTCCATCAGGACATGGTCGGCGAAAGGGACTCTCAACTCCATGGAGTGGCGCATTCCGATCCGGTCCGTCAGGGTCAGAATGTCCTCCGGCAGATAGGTCTTGATATCCTGGTAAAACATCTTGTCCAGGGGGTCCAACGCGTTATCGTCCGCCTTGAAATAACCCGTCATCAGCTCTTCCGTTGCCCGGTAATCGATCGTTTCGGCAATATCCGGGTGATAGAGGCGTGCACGTTCGTCCGAATTCAGCATCGTCACGTACCTTGCATACCTCTCCGGCAGAGGCAAGTGCGATGCCCTGACAAAACGCTTGAGATGGTTGACCGTATAGTGCCCGTTCTTCAATTCGGGCAACCCGTCGACGATCGGCGTGAGGATTCCTTTCGTCAGAATGGAAGGCAGGTAGTCGTACAGCAGGCTGATTCGAAAACCCAGATACCGCTCGTAGCCGGCAAACAGCTCGTCTCCGCCCAGTCCCGTGAGCGCGACCGTCAGGTCGCGGCTCGACGCTTCACAGATGTAGTAGGACGGGATTACGGAATCGTCTGCAAAGGGTTCGTCGAACGAACCGACGATATCATCCAGGATTGTCTCCACACGGGGTTCGACCAGCAAATCCCGGTGCTCGCAGCGATATCTCTCTGCGACCATCCGGGCGTAAGGTCTCTCGTCCAGGTAGCCCCCGACATCACCCGAGAAGCCGACTGAGAATGTGTGCGGGGTACCCTTCATGGCTTCCGCCATGTAGGCGACCACCAGACCCGAGTCTACACCCCCACTCAGGAAAGCCCCCAGGGGCACTTCGCTGATCAGCCGCATTTTTACGGCGTCGGAAAAGATTTCCTCGAATTTGACCTCGAAGTAGGATTCCGGCTTCCCATGCTCCGGCCTGAAGTATAGATCCCAGTATTTCCGGATTGACGAGCCCGACTGCCCGATTTTCATGACATGGCCCGCGGGCAGCTTCCGGATCGACTTATAGATGCTCAGGGGGGCGGGGATATACCCGTAGGCGAAGTATGCGTCGAGGCCCTGAAAGTCCATGTCTCGCGACACCTTCGGAGATGCCAGAAGGGCCTTCGGCTCCGACGCAAAAAGCAGCTCTCCCTTTCCCGTGTCGCAATAGAACAGGGGTTTGATCCCGACGCGATCCCGGGCGAGGAGAAGCGACCGGGAAGGACTGTCCCACAGTGCGAAGGCAAACATACCCCGCAGGTAGTTGACACAGCCATCCCCGTATTCTTCGTAAAGATGAACGATGGTCTCCGTATCGCTGTGCGTGTAAAACGCGTGGCCTTTGCGCTCCAGACTCCATTTCAGTTCCTGATAGTTGAAGATCTCCCCGTTGAAGACGATCCAAATCGTCCTGTCCTCGTTGTGAATCGGCTGCTTCCCGCCCCCGATGTCGATAATGGAAAGCCTCCGCATGGCAAGACCAAGATCCCCGTCGGTGTATCGGCCCTCGTCGTTCGGCCCGCGGTGGCGCAGCGTGTCGTTCATCGCCTGAAGGAGCCCCGTCCCGACAGGTTCGTGTGAGCCGTAATTATAGATTCCACATATGCCGCACATTGAGCTAATCCCGGCCGGGAGTACCGTTCATTACCGCATGCGGAGGGGTTGCCCCGTGCTGGTCGATCGGTTCTCGGCTTTTATCCTTTCCTGGGTGTCCAGACGACTTGCTTGTGGCCCAATGCGAACTTCAAAAAGGCGTGCAGGGCCGCAACGTTAATTAAAACAAAATAATGAAGCATGTGGACAAAACGAAACCCCGCTTTCGGGAGACAGGGGGCCGCCAGACACGCAGCATAGCCAAGCGTCTGCATCGCGAACAGGACGGCGTAAAAGAACGCTTCCGGGACAAGCAGCGCGTTTCCGATGTACGCGCAAGCGAGGAAGACGAAGGACAGGTATCGAAGTACCTTGTGAGACCAGAGCTGCCAGGCATAGAGCGGATTCCTCCTGAAGCTGAGGAGGTGGCGCATGTCTTTCAGCGCCCAGAAGGCGCGAAGGGATACCCTCACCCTCATCCGGTATTCATCCGATGCCTCGGAAAGGGCGGCCTCTCTCAGTACCGCCCACGGTTCGTACACCACGCGATAACCCTGATCGACCACATCCAGCGGCAACACAAAGTCGGGCAGCTGATCCGCCCTCATGGGTCGGTACAACGCCTTGCGGACTGCGTCAATCCCTCCGTCCACACCCACTACAGACCCGACGGCAGTTTCAAGGGTGCGAAGACGGTTTTCATATTTCATGTAGGCAGAGCAGCCGTCGCCGGTCACGCTCCCGTCGGGGTTCATATAGATCATTTTCCCCGTCACGTAGCCGACGCCGGGGTCCTTGAAATTTGCAAGCAGTTTCAGGATCGCATCAGATTCATAGAGGGAATTCGCGTCTGAAAATACGATGATTTCCCCCCTGGCGCGGGGGACTGCCAGATTCAACGCAGAGGTCTTGCCGGCCCGCGGCTCCTGCCTGATCAGCTCTACGCCCCGGGCCGCATATCGCCGCACGATGTCATCCGTACCGTCATCGGAACCATCGGATATTACGATGATTTCAATGCTTTCGCGGGGATAGTCGAGCGCGAGCTTGTTCGCGATCGTCTTGCCGATGCATGCCGCTTCGTTGTACGCTGCAATCAGAATCGAGACGGAAGGCGTGTATTCGCCCTTAAAGACGGGGGCAGGCATCAATTTTGCGAGGATCATTAGAATCGCGGGGTAGCCTATGTAGATGTACAACAGGGTAAAAAGTGATCCCGCAAACAGCCACTCTGCAGCTGACATGTATCGCCGCCCCGCGTCCTCTTCTCAACGAGCCGTGTTGACGATATATTCCTTCGATCCCCGATACGAGACGATTCTGCAGGGATTGCCGATCACGACGCCGCTGTCAGGGACATCGATGTTCACCACGCAGTTCGCGCCGACGGCGACATTGCTGCCTAGCGTAATACCGCCGATTATCTTTGCGCCGGGACCGAGGTACGCGTTGTCGCCTATCGTCGGTATGCCGGGACTCTTGCCGCCGTACGTCGCGCCGATGGCGACATCCTGATTGAGGTTGCAGTTCTTGCCGATTTTTGCCTCGTGGTTGACGAAGATACCGCCGTAATGGCCGATGTACAGCCCTTCGGCAACTCGGGTATTGTAGGGTATGCAGATGCCGTATCTGTACTGATAGCGATTCATCATCAGTCGGCTTATCAGGTAGAGCGGCATGAACAGGATGCCGTTCTTTTTCGAATAGTTCGCCGTGCGCATCCAGAACGTGTACTTGTACCCCGGCAGCAGGCACAGACATCGAAGGAACGCCATCACACCCTTCGCGGCGCAATATCGGTACAAGTCGCTCAGTATCAGTTTTCTGTATTCGCTGAAGTTCACTGCTTTCTGACGCATCTTCTTGACTTGCTATGAACCTTTCCGATCGTCCGCTGCCCTCTATGTTTGACTAAGCACTTTTGCTGGATTGCCCAGGACGAAACACGATCCGGGGATGGACCTTGTCACAACCGAGCCGGGACCAATCAAGGAACCGTCACCGATTCTCACGCCTTTCGTCACCATAGATCGCGCGCCGATTCTCACCCTGTCGCCAATGATCACCGCGCAGGATTCGAGGCTTTCGTTCACGGGTTCACCGCGATCCCTTTCGAGAGAATGGAAATCCGTATCCATGATGCCCGATTCTTCTATGTGCACATCACGACCCACGGTTATTGCATATCTCGATGATAGCCGGGCTGCATACAAGCCTGCATTATCCCCGATCTGGATCCGCGCGGCGCGGTGCAGCGTGTACAGGGTCACGAACTGCTTTCTGTCGCCTGTGATGCCGCAGATTCTGCAGTTGTCCCCGATAATCAATGTCCCCGCCCCTCGCACATCGAGCCTCTTGTACAGCCTCAGCCCTCTGCCAACGCGGATGTTCTTCCTGAACAGCCGACACCTCAGCAGAAAGATTTTGCCCCTGATGACTGCGAAGAGTTCTTTCACCTGCGCATATCCTGGAGTTTGATCAATTTGGATATCGGGATCGGACGAACACTCGGGTTTCCCGATGCCAAATGATATTCCTCAATCCCGGTGTCGCAGCATACCGTACCCAGGGAAACGACGCTGTCATCACCGATCGTCGTGCCTTGCAAAATGCAGGACTGGGCTCCGACCCACACGTTTCGCCCGATCCGGATGGTCCCCGACGGCATATCATGAGGCATTCCCTTGCTTGCCAGCGAACGCGGACGTTCTGCAAGCATGCAGTCCTGGATCAAAGAATTTCCGGCCATGATCCCGTCCCCGATCTCGATGCGCTTACGGCAGCGGATCGTCACTCCCCCGAGAGAGCAATTCCTTCCGATGCATACCTCAGCACACGGTTCCAGGGTGACGATGCATACCCCGTCAAATATGTTCGTGTATATCGAACAGAACTTGCCGATAGTCACTTTTCCCGGCCCCGACACGCGGAACCTTTCGTACATGAAAAACGGAAGTTCGATTCGGACCCTCGGTTTTGCAAGCCTGTAATAAACGACGGTGAACGTCCCCCGCAGCAGCGCCCTAAAGAGTCTTGCTGCCCCGGCAGGGTTCTCGATGAACAGCTTGATGAATTTCGATATGCTGGACACTGAGACGGAATGATTCAGTTCAGATGCGCATTGACCGCCGGGATGACTTGCTCGACGTAGTCAAGCACATTTCCCGCGGCCTCGTCAGAGGGCAAGGCCGTCTCTGACGTGACGACTACGATTGCCGCAGCTGTTTTCCTCTTCTTAAAGGCCTGTAGCAGCGATTCCCACTTTGCCTGATATCTTTCCTTCACGATTTTGTTGTCGATGACATACCAGTAATAAGCGGTTCTTTGCACCCCTGCTTCCTTCCAGCTTGCCCGCCTGATCTTGACGGGTCCGACTTTTCCCGCCACGGCAAGGATGTCAGATCCCGTGAGCAGGATCTCGGGAGGATAATTCGTGATTTTTGTTTCATAATTCTGGATGGGCATATACCCCACGTAGAGGTAGGCCTGCGCCGTGGAGTCACGGTCATCGTATCGTCTGAACAGTTCAACGTCCATGCTGAGACCCTTGAAGGGCCCGAACTTATTCGTTGCGCTCCGCCCTTCGAATGTCCCGATGGAAGCAGGGATGGAGTCC
>Ga0302248_1001273_pt1 | contig 19594 bp, 11 predicted proteins | sample AAG_UR_Leu_MG_FD_193528 | JGI IMG/M metagenome (GOLD analysis project Ga0302248, IMG submission 193528) | Enriched activated sludge microbial communities from anaerobic digester in WTTP, New Holstein, Wisconsin, United States - AAG_UR_Leu | ecosystem: Engineered > Bioreactor > Anaerobic >... | reverse complement strand
GTAGTATTTTTTTTCCTTGGTGGGCAATGGCCTTATTGACGGTTTTTGTTTTTATACCGGGAGCGCTAGGCGCCCTTTTGTATACCATTTACTGGATGGTCTGGCATTATCTTCCCTCGGTGTGGAGGGTCGTTATCCGTCCAAAGGACGGGCGCGTGTATCAGATCGTCTCCGGGAAAGAGAAAGATAAAGGTTCCGTGGAAGATGAAAATGAAGGGAGGCACCGGTACTGGCTCCTCTGCTACGCCGGTTGGAAATTCGGCAACACTGGCGACATCGTCTTGGGAGATGACGAAAACGCCGGTGGATTGTTAAACAAGGGCATTTACATGATTGGGGTTTTTGAAGCCGTGACCCAAATCCACCAAAGGTGGGCGGAAGTCAAAGGCGGCCGATATATTCCCCGTGACGTCATTAGCCGCGGCCTTCTCGTGAAGAAGGCACCTATGGCTTATGTAGTGGATGTCTTTGATGAGGATAACTTTCCATTCAGATTTCTTGGAAACGTTATCATGAGAATGTGCAATCCCGATAAAGCGTTCCGCTTTACCCATGAAGCTAGGGAGATAGTTATTGGGTTCATCGGGAGCGCATGGTTGGCATGGGCGAAGAGTCGAAAGATTTATCGTCCATCGGTTGATATTAGCAAGACCGATCAGTGCATTGACATTAATGTCAAGGTTAACCCCAGCGAAGAGGACTCCGACCAAATAATAGAGGAGTTCTGGAGCGACCTCACGAAGAGAACCTATAAGTATCGGCCGTTTGTTGTAAGACCAGCGGCGGCGCGAAAAGATCCTTGGCCAATAGCTTGGCTCACTTCCCGGCTTCCATACTACAAAGGCATCTACTTTGATTATGAGCCGGGGGAAGAAAAAAAAGGCTCTTTTCTGGAAATGGTATGGGAGGTATACGGTTTTGAAATTGAAAGAATGACATTAGATAATGTCATTCTGAGCAAAGATTTTGCCGAAGCGCTTTCCGCGGCAATAAGAGCTAAACTACTAGGTGCCGCGCGGTTAATTGAGGCCTACTTTGAGAAAGAAGCCAAGCTTCAGAGTCAGGAGCCGGCAGAAAGAATGGGGGCAATTTTTGATAAAAGCCCTGGAGCGGCCTACTGGGAGTTGGTGAGCGCGCTGGCCAAAAACATGCCAGCGAGCTTATTGGATCTCAGCGCTATTGGGACATTGGTTAACAGCGCTGTTCCTCCCGGTACCCCTGACGCGGCAAAAGAAAGCCTGATCAAGGACATAGTCCGGGTCAGGCAGACGATAAAATGAAGCCGATAGGATTGCTTTCACCCGAGCGATCCTCTTTTTTTAGAATTTCGGTGGACGTTTTGATGGGTTATGATTATTTGCTATGGCGGCGCGGCTGCTCCTGCCGGAGGCGGCGGCGTTCCCGGAGGCGACGATGCCTTTGAAGACCGCGTTCCGAAATAAGATTCGGCGCGTTTGCTTATCTTGGACTCAATCGCTGATTGAAAATTGGCGTCTGGTTTTTTTCCGGTAACCGGGTCTTTTTCTTTGCCTTTGCCCGTCCTAAATCCTTGGCCCAATTTTCCGGCGGCGACGCCGGCTCCTTGGCTGATCTTGTCGCTGATTTGGCCGCTGATTGCCGGAATTGCTCCGGCGCAAAGGGTTTGCACGGTGATCATATAGACCGCCAAGGCGATCCATTTGATGTGATCCATCGTGAGAAGGCCAAAAAGGACTCCGCCGACGGTAAATCCTTCCGAATTAAAATCAATGTCGTTGGGTAAAAATCCTCCGGCGGTGGTGAGTCCCAAGGTCAGCAAAAACAGCATTAAAACGCCGCCCACGGTCCAGCCGATGAGCCAGCTGAGCCAAGTTTTAAAATAGGACTCGGTTTTGGGCAAGACGCTGGCCAAAATTGCCAACGGAGCGAGCACGGCCAAAATTTGGATCATAAATACCCGGGTCAGGAAAAAAATCGCGAACGAAAAAAGCAGACCGGTCAAAATCCCCATCACCATTATTTGTATTAAAACGCCGGGCAAAAACGCAAAGGCCGGCAGAATTCCAAAAGCTAACGCTACCCCGAGGGCAATGTTGCCGCCGGGAATGGCGGAAGCAACTGCCATCCCGCCATAAGCAACGGCAATCCCCGCAAGATTAATGGCAATTTGCATCGCGAAATTGTTCATAATGGAAGAAAACGCCGCTTGGCCGCTGCCAACGACAAGCCCGGACATAATGATATTTCCGATGTCAATTGCCATCCCGACGAACAGCGGAGCAAAATGGATTAACAGTGCCGCCGCGGCAAATTTCAGAAAATGTTTTTTGGCATTAATTGCTTCGGCGTCAAAAATTGTTCCCAGAGCGATGGCGATGAACACTGCAATCAGCAAAATGTCGGCCAGCGACGTGGTGATACTTAAGCCGGTAATGACAAAATCGCTGTTTTTCAGGTCCAGCATTTTGGGACTATTATTGACCGAAAAGCTGAACAAGCCGGCGGCAACCAAAAAAGAAATTAAGCCGGTAAGCAACTGCTTGATAATGTCAAAAAGATAGGTAGTTATCGGCTTGACGAAGTTGGAGACCATCACTTCCGGGACCATAAATGCCGAAGTTTCGTTTGAAACCAAGATTAACAGAGCTACCAGAAAAAATGTTGTGACTAGTATTAGTTTTTTGCTTTCCCCCATTTTAATCATTTGAATGGATTTAGATTTGACAAAGTTTGCCACCATGGGACGCCTTCCTCCGCGCCTGCCGGCTTTGTTGAGTCCTTGATTCTCACGCCCGAAATTTCTTCAAAATTAGATTCACTGTATGCGTGTTCCATAAACTCCCCGCTTTCTTCGTTGGCGGTGTTGTTGATGCAATTGGAGCCGCCGGCGCCACCGGCGTCCAAACAGCGGTTGATCTGACAGCCACAGGCGAATTTTCCGCACGGCAGAAATTTACCGGTTTCTTTGCCGGCGCTGTCTTTTTCTTTATAGAACGCTTGATAAGATTTTGGCCTGAATCCGTCAAACCAAACCCATCCGGCGTTGATTTTTCCTTCCTCTATCGTTTTTTCATTGCCGCCAAAATCGATTTGGTCGTAAAAAACAACCTTATTGCAACCTAATTCCGGCGCCGCCGGATTTTCAATGCAAATTTTGGGATTGGGCAAACAGACGTTTCCCCAGCTGTCTTTGGCGCCGCTTTTCGGATTGATGCCGTAATTACAGCCGCAATAAAGAGATTCGCAGGCATTGTCGCCCAAACATTTCGCGCCAATCGCAGAATTGCCGCGCGCGTTTTCCGGTGTTTCTACGCCAGTTTCCATGCACTTGGTGTCATTATACTGGCAACAGCGCCAATTTTTGGGGATGCATTGCGGGTTTTTTGCGACATCGCAACATTCCGCCGCGCTGGTGCATTCTTTTCCTTCGGCCTTGAGGATTTTTGTTTCATAGAGGTTGACTTCCATTTTGGTTAAATTGGGATTGATCAAATTAAAAATCGCCCAGCTGGACAACAGCAAGCCCAGCCCCAGCGCCGCGGATTTTATTCTTTTTTTGGCCTCGTTCATTTTGCCGGGGTCGGCGACGGAAGTGATCAGTTGCACGCCGGCGATGATTAACGCGATAAAAACCGCCAAACCGCCCAGTCCCACTCCCCAGCCGAAAAAATAGGCGACCAGATCCGCCAAGCTGGAATTTTCATCCAGCGTGTATCCTCCCAGAGGAGCGGCCGGCCAATCCACTTGTGTTTCATCAATCAATGAAACGGGTTCTTGGCATTCTCCGAAAGCGAACAGGGACAGTACCGGAAGCATCAAAAAAAGAAAATTGATTCCGACGAAAAACAGAAAATATTTCCCGCTTTTTGGCCCAAAAATGCCGCGGATTTCATTTTGAAACGGTTTGTTTTTTGATGGTTTTCGGTTCATTTGAGTTTAATTTTTTGGTGCACCAGAAATTGATTTAATTATCGTTTCAATTTCCTGCTCCGCCGTTGCGTCCGGGTTTTGCAGGATTGATTCAACGAGGTAAATTTTCCCGGAGGCGTTATCGAAGGCGGCACTGACCATTTTAAACTTTATTGAGGTGTTCAAGATCGCCCCCGTGGTTGAGTATTCGGTTTCAATCACGGGGATGGTTTGGGCGCCGTTGATGATTTCACTGCGGGTGATTTTGGCGGGGATGTTTTGGGCGCGCAGGTCGCTTTCAATCTTTTCCATCAGTTCTTCGGCGGTTTTATAGTCGGATTCTTCCACGGAAAGGGAGTTGACGGAAGGTATTGCCGCCACGCCGCCGGTTTTGTAGGCGGAAAACAGGATTTTGCCGCCGGCGCTATCCACGGGCGCGGTAATTGCCATCGGCGTCCAGTCGGCCGGATATTCAAAGGAAAACGATTCGTCGGGGGCGGTCCAGACTTTGGTTTCAACGGTGGTGCTGGCGCTGTCGCCCGCGGTTGTTGCCGCGCCGGAATTTTGCGCCTGCGTTTGGATCTGGCTCATCATCTGGGCGATCTGCTGGTTGGCGTCGGGCATTCCCTGACTCAATTCCTGCGGCAATCCGAACTGCAGGTCTTTGATGTTGGACTGGAACTGGCCGAACTGCCACATCGTGGAGCCGACCAAAAAAGCGATCATCACAAACACGCCGATTAAATACACGTGGACAAGTTTCATAGCAGGATGTAAAAATTAAATTTTTCAAAATTAACCGCGCACCGTGCCGCCGGGGTAATCAATGTCAACCGGCGCCGGCGTTCTTTCGGGCATTCGGTAATCCGGTGGCCGCCGGGGCGTCGTTGCCGGTCGGGGCAAATTTTCGGTGTTGGCTTTGACCTCTTGCTCTCCCCGGCCGGCGATGGTGGTGATCTGCCGGGTGATTTTTTTAATCGCGCCGTCGCCGAATTTTACCCGGGCGCCGAAAGTTGAAATCAGCGACAGGCAAATCATATCCATGGAGACGATGTAGATTGCCAGCGTCATCCATTTGAAAATCCACGCCGCGTCCAAAGAAAAAGTTTTATCGCCCATGGTAAGAGCCGCGGTCGGGGGCTCCGCCAGGGCGAGGGTTTCGTTGAGGACGTTGATTCCCAAAATCAACAGGAACAGCAATAAAATGCCGCCGAACGTCCACCCCAAAAGCCACGATTTCCACATTCCGAAGTAAGCTTTTGTCTGCGGCATGGCGGCGCAAAGTATCGCCAGCGGCGACAGCACCGTGAGCGCCTGAATGATAAAAATCCGGGCGAGAAAAAATATCGCGTGGACAAATATCAGTCCGGCAATAATGTTTAACGCGATGATTTTGGCGATATAATCGGGGGCGGCGGCCACCAGATTGCTTGTTGTGAGCGTCAACGATGCTAAATTGGCGGCGATGCCGATCACTCCGCCCAAACTTGATGATGCCGCGTTGTTGAAATTGGCGATCATCGGCAGGATGCTCAATCCGACGCTTACGCCGAAATCATTGACGAAGACGTCGCTGAAGGCGGATTTGCTGTTGGCGGCGATGCCGCTCATCATAATGTTGGCGACATCGGTGATCATGCCCACGAACATTGGCGCGAAGTGGATCAATAGCGCCACGGCAAAAAGTTTCAAGATTGCTTTTTCCGTCCTGAACGATTCTATTTTGAAAACATACGCCATGGCGATGGCGACAAACACCGCAATCAATAACGCATCGGCCAAAGCGAGGGTGACGTTGAGCCCGGTTTGCGCAAACCGGTTCTGGATGTCAATCCACAAAATGGAATTGGCGATGGCCGTGTCCAGCAAGAACGACGACATCATCAGCAGGGACAATCCCTGTACCATTTGCGTGGCGAGGGTCAAAAAATATTGAGAGGTGGAGGCGACATAGGGAGACAAATTGGAAGCGGTGATCATTTCCGAAAGCTGGGCGCCCGAAATCGCGGGGATGAATGCCAATCCGATCGCCAGCAACGCCAAAAACGCCGCGGTTTGCCGCTTGCCGGCGCAAAATTTTTTTAATGCCGTTTTTATCATCGCAATTCGTTAACGTTTCCCTTTGTTTGGTCCTGCACGCGCACCACTTCGCGGTCGCTTTCGTCCAGATTCATGTTAAACGCCAGTCCGTAGTCAACGCTGTTGACGCAGGAGCTTTGGGTCGCCGCGGGATCATTGCAAACGCTTAATTTGCAACCGCAAGCCGCCTGGCCGCACGGCACTTTCCGTGCCAGATCAATGATCGTGGTGGTGCCGCCGTCTTCCATAAAATATTGCTGGGGGTTGCTGGGATTCCTGTCGGCTTTGTATGCCTGATACGACCGGATGCTTTCCATAAATTCTTCATTTTCTTTTTGCGGCGTGAACCAGCCGGTGTCCGCATATTGAACCTTGAAAAAAGTTTCTTCGCCGGTGAAATCCGGTCCGTCAAAAAAGCCGACAAAATCGCAACCGATTTCCGGATTTCCCATAATCTTGACGCAGACCTTCGGATTCTCGCCGCATTTGGCCGCCCAAGGATCTTCATCTTTATGGCACTTGCAGTATCCGGAGGCGCAATCCCAATCATTTTCGCAGGCGGCGCCGATTTCGGAACTTCCCCGTTTCATATCTCCTTTTCCTTGCATACATTCAAAATTGTTTTTTTCACAGCAGACGAAATTTTCCGGAGAACATTGGTCGCCGCTTTCCCGGCAGCAATCCCAGGGATCCTCGCAGGAAAGGTTGGTGGCGGCGCCGTATCCGGCCGTTTCGCTTTTTACCATGGATATTTCCTGCAAGGTGTTTAAAGACGGGTTGATCAGATTGAAAAACGCCCAGCTGGAGAGAATCATCGCCAGTCCGATGAACGACGATTTTATCCGCCCTTTGGCCTCCTTAACTTTCCCGGGATCGGCGATTGACGTGATGTATTGCAGGCCGGCGATGATCAGCGCGATAAAAACCGCCAATCCTCCCAATCCCACTCCCCATTCAAAAAAATACTGGATCATTTGCGCGATGCCGGTTTCCTCGCCGAGATTTTGGGAAGTGAGCGGCGAAGCGGGCCAATCGGTTTGCGGCGGTTTTGTGGCAATCGGGCTCATTTGGCAGTTTTCCGCGGCGAATCCCGCCGCGGCGCCGGACATCGCTACTGCCGCGATGGCTCCAAAAATTATCGTTTGCGTTTTTTTGTCCATAGATTTTACCCTATATTTGCCACCAAACGCCGGTATATCCGGTCAAAGAAACGACAATGCCGGTGATGGTCCAGGCGAAAAACAGCAGGCCGTAACCGATGCCGATCACTTTCCACCAGGAGATCACCTTTTGCTTGATTTCCGGCGTGCCGAAACTGGTGTAGAAAAGAAGTCCGGTGGCCAAAACCAGCAGGGGCAAGAGGATCAACGACAGGCGGAAAAGGAAAAAATTGAGAATTTGCATTGCGCCCAAGAAGAAATGCTTGATGCCGCAGGCTTCGCGGTCGTCCCATTCGGTGTTGGGGTTATCGTTGGACAGGCCGCAAACCGCCAGAATTGTTTCACCTTTTTTAATCTCTTTGCCGCCGGCGACAAAATCAAACGACCAGACTGCCGGCGCCGCGCCCGCATCGGCGCATTCTTCGTCCAGGCAGGCCAAAACCTTCCATTCGTATTTTCCCAGACAGTAGAGCGCGTCAATGTTTTTGTTCACCGCCGCGGAATTTTCCCGCACGGTTTTTTCAACCTTGGTGCCGGTTTGGCAATTTTCGTTGGTTTCCTTGTCGGATCTTTGGGTATAGTCAAGCGTGAATTTGTAGTAGTGCGCGCCGGCGACCGGTTCCCACGAAAAACTATAGATCAGCGGGCGGTTGTCAATGGTTTGATCGGGGTAGATCGGATTTTGGGACGCGCCCAATGCCGCGGTGGCAAAAGAGAATTCCGGCGAACTTTGGCCGCAAGTCTGGCCGGGGCTGTCGGCGCAGGTTTTCACGCTCCATTTGTAAGTCCGGCTTTGGTTGATTGTCGGATAATCAACGGTGTAGGCGTTGTTTTGAACTTTGATTTCTTGATTGTTAAAATTCAAAATGTATGATTTGGCTCCCGGCACCGCCTCCCACTGTAAATTAACCGGCATTGCCACTTCCCGCGCTTCGTTTTCCGGGCGCAAGGTTTCGGTTTTGGGGGCGCGGCCGGTGGTGCGAAAATACCACCACGGCGACCAAGGCTCGTTGCAAACGTTTCCTATCGGGATGGACGGCCAGCAGGATTTCACCCGCCACTTGTAGGGCGTGTCCAATTCCAGCTCAATTCCCTGGGCGTCGCTGTTTGCGTCTTCCGCCGCGGATTTGGAGAAGAGTATTTGTGATTTTGCCGCGCGCCGCTCTCCTCCGACCAGCGAGGTTTCGCCGCCGGAAATTTTTTGGATATCATAGGCGAATGAATTGGCGCCGTTGGCGGCTTGCCACAAAAGTTTTCCGGGAAGTTCAACCAGTTTGGCGCTTTGGGAATCGGCGTATTGGTTGTCGTTGGCCGGCGCCAGCGGCGAGGGTGCGGCAATCGGTTCGTCTTTGACGGTGAACTTCCAGATCTGCCCCCAATATTTGTTTGAAAGCGAGCCGCAATATTCGTCGCCGGACTGGGAATTGGTGAAGCACCGCCGCAGTTGCCAGCTGTAAGTGATGTTTTTGGTGAACAGCGCGCGATCCTGCGCGGGCAATTCTTTGTGAGACCACCAATTGCGGGCGACATTGGCCGTGAGCGGATAAATCGCATCCGGTTTGCAAGTGTTGTCGCTTTGTTTTTGCAGGTAATGGCAGGCTAACGGATTTGGCAAAACGGGGACGTCTTTTTTCAACCATGCGGCTAATTGGGAAAATTGTGCCGGCACCGCCGCGCTACCGAACACCAGCTCGTTTTCGTTGGTATAAACGCGCAGTTGGTATGAAAGCGCCACGCCCATATTGTCGTTGTAGGCTTGCTTTTCCGGAGATACCTTGGCTTTGCACCATTCCAGCTTCAGTCCGTTGTAAGAGATGCCGGTCTTTCCGTTCGGACCGTTCCAATCGGCATCGCCGATATTGATCGGTTCGGGCGCGGGGCTGGTTTTGAATGTCCACCAGGGGGCTTGTTCTTCGGGGAGGCAGTGCGATCCGTCTTCGTTGCAACACGGCCGAACGCGCCATTTGATCGTCGTGTCGGAATTGAAAAAACAAGGATAAAACTTTTCCGTCGGGTTGAATTCGTTTTCTTTGAGAACCTGGCGGAATATACTGCCGGCGCTTTTTGAATCGTTTAATTCAAGATTTTTATTTTCAATTTCCAAAAGATAGGAGCGCGCGCCGAACAATTTTGAATTAACGGACCGCTCCCCCCCCAGTCCTCCCAACTGCCACAAATATCCTCCTTCTTCGTTTGTCCATCCGTCAACATTGTCCCACGCCAACACTACGGGCAGGGTGATTTCCTGTTCGTTGGTCTGGCGGGTTTTGTTGATCGGGTCGTTGTAGTAATAATGATTTTTGGGCACGGCCAAACATTCATTGGCGCAAATGCAGGTGCCGACATCAATGCTTTCCACTTTAACTTGGGATCCTTTTTCCCATGGCTGGCAAGTGATGGAACCGGCGGAGGCGTCTTCCACGGTGATGCCGCACCCCGAACCGATATTGAAATATTCGGTTTGGCCGATCTCCGCGGCGAAAACGGCCGCCGGCGATAAAACAAACAACCCGACCGCCAGCAAATTTTTAGCGGCAAAAGATTTTTTCCTCATTGCTTGATTATAAATCATAAAATTTGGTTCCACAACGCCCCGTAACCGGTAAGCGCCATTATTATGGAAACAATAATCCACGAAAAAAACAGAATGGCGTAGCCGATGCCGATTTTTTTCCAGATGTCTTTGGCGCGCGCCGCCAGATTCGCTTTATCCGCCGCCAGATAGAACAGGCCGCCGGTAACCAGCGCCATTATCGGCAGAAGCAGGAGCGCCAATTTGAACATCACAAAATCAATGATAACTTTCAGAGTTAAAAATATGTGCTTGATTTCGCAAGGTTCTTTTTCGTTATACGGAGTGCCGGGATCGTCGCTTTTTTGGCCGCAAACCATCAGCCCGGAACTTTCACTCTTGCCGGCGACGGAAAATGTTTGGCGCGCTTCGTTGAAACTGCGCGCCGCGCATTTGTCGTCAAAGCAAGGGCGGACCGTGAACGTCCAATCGCCGGCGCAATGGGAGGAGGCGTTTTTCTCCGCGGCCTTGATTGCCAAATCGGTGCCGGAGACTGTTTTTCCCTCATATTCTTTGTTGAACCATTCCGGATCGCAGCTGGTGCTTTTTTCGCCGTTGGCCACTTGCGCCGTGACCCAGAAATAACCGGCAGTGCCGTTCCATGATAAAGCGGAGGGCAATTGCGTGATATTGCCGGCGGGCGATAAATTGGCCGGGACGGGGAAGTCTTCGGAATTAAACGATGTTCCCGCCTGCCATTCGCCGCAAATCGTGCCGGCGCTGTCGGCGCAAGTTTTAACTTTCCACGAGTAGTTTTTTTTGGCGCCGGGATAATCAAAGCTGAATTGGTTTGTGGTGACAAGGATTTCATCTGTTGGCGCGCCATTGCCAACAATTTTTAGGCGGTATGATCCGAATCCTGAAACAGGCTCCCAAGTCAAAGTGGCGGTCGGGGCGGCCATTTTTACCGCGTCGCTTCCGATGGTCGGTTTTTTCCCGGTGGTGCGAAAAGACCAATAATCGGACCATTGGCCGCTGCAAATGTTTTTGACTTCTCCCACCGGAATGGACGGCCAGCAGGATTTCACCCGCCACTTGTATTTGGTGTCAATTTTCAACTGCACGGCGCCGGGATCTTGATCTTGCTCGGGTTCTTGTTCGGTGAGGGTGATTGCAATCTGGGATTTGCCGATCCGTCTTCCCGAATCTTTTTTGTAATCCGCGCCGCAAATCTCGTCGCCGTCAAAAATGCTCTTGCCGGTTTCGTCCTGAATGTCATATAAAAAAGAATTGGCGCCGCAAGGGGCGGTCCAATTGAAAGTGCCGCCGGCGCCGACCAGATTGTTCTCGTCGGTCCAATTCTTGTTATCCGCCGGCGCGGCGGCCGTCGGTTTGCCGATGGTACTGCCGCTCATCGGCTTGCCGATCAACTGCCACTTTTGCCCGTAATCTTCTTCAATGTTGCCGTTGCAATGGGGGAATTTTTCATCTTTGGTGTTCGGGCTGGTGTTGAAACAGGTTTTGATCTGCCACGAATATTTCAGTTTGCCGGCCCAGTCGCCGGTGAAAAGATGGCGGTCGCTGCTGGTTTTTTCCGCGGCGGAGAAAAACGGCATAAACGAAGCGTCGTTGGTAATTTTATCAAAATAAGACGAAAAAGAGAGCGTTTCCGGCTTGGCGCAAGTGCCGTCGGCGTTTCTTTGCAAATAATGGCAAGCTTCGGATTCGTATTCCCCGACGGCGGATTCGCTTTTCGCGGCTTTTTCCAGATCGGGTTCCATCCATTTGTTGCACTCGCTGGCGGCGCCACTCCACTTGCCTTGCCATTCGTCCCAGCGCGATTTGATGCCGCTGATAACGCCGCTGTTTTTTATCCAGCCGAGAATCCCCCCCAAAACGGGGATCTTCTCAATTTTTTCAATCAACGCTCCCAGAGAGGTGTTTTCGCTGGACATCACGCGCATTTGGTAATTGAACGCGTAGGGCTGGTTTTCGTTGTAGACTTTGTCAAAGCGATGGTAGTCGGTTGAAGAGTCCGCCAATTTGGCCTTGCACCAAAAAAGCTTGGCACTGCAAAAATCCACGCCTTCCATCGCCGCCGGGCCGTTCCAATCCGGGTCTTGGGCGATGCCGTCGGTGGCGCCGCGCGTGTATTTGTCCTTGTCGGTGAGCCCCAAAAGCTCGCTTGCCGGCGACGTGGAAAACTCCCACCAGCCTTCATCGTCGCGGTAGGTTTTGCATTGTGTTCCCGCCGCGTCGCAACAAGGCCGCACGCGCCATTTGTAGGTCGTGTTGGTCTGGAAGAAGCACGCGCCGCCGTCGTCGCGGGAATTGAACCCGTCAAGCCCGCTTTTGGCGATGATCTTGTAAAAAATTTTTTGACCGTCGGACAATGTTTGGATGCCTTGCGGATTTTTGTTTTTATCAATGTGCAAATTCGCGTCGCCGTTTTCATATTCTTCATATTGTATTTCCACCCGGTAGCTGTTCGGCCCGTAGTTAATGCCGGTCGGCGCGTTGTCGCGATAAGGAGTCAGATATTCCCCCAAATTTTTCCATTCATCAGGATCATCTTCCCACGCCAAAACCACGGGCAAATTAACGGCGGCCGAATTTTGCCGGGTTTTGTTTTTGGGATCGTCATAGTATTTTGGAGAACCGGTCTGATGCGGGGAAGCGAGGCATTCTTTTTCGCATTTGAAAAAGCCGTGGTCATAGCCGGTTTGCGCGATTTGCCACTCCGCGGCGGTCTTGATGCGCCGGGTGGTGGGGCAACATTTGCATTCGGGAGTGCAGTGGCACTCCTGGGTGTAGTGTTCCCATATCTCCGAATGGCCGACGCTGTAGCCGTTGCACGTTTTGGCGGTCTTTACATAATAATCTATGTGGGGGTTGCAGGCGTTTGCCGTTGAGAACGGGAAAAATGCCAGCGAAAGAATGCCGCAAAAAAAACCAACGGAAAGATTTTTGAAACGATTGGTTGTCATTGCATTGATTGAAATTCAAGCGCGCGTGCCAAGGCGATCCAAGCTTCTCTCGGTAAATCTTGCGCGCGGCAATTTGCCGAGAGATTTGTTTTTTCCAGCGCGGCGACAACTTTTTCGCGCGGCAGTTTCAGCCCTTGGGCGAGATTGCCGGCCAAAATTTTTCGCGGATGGGAAAATCCCGCGCGCGCGGCCGCAAAGAATTTTTGCGCAAACCGCCGGTCGGCGCGCTCCCCCGTTTTCGGCAAGAGGGTTAAAAGCAGGATTGCCGCGTCAACCTTGGGGGCGGGCCAAAACGATCCTTTGGCAATATAAGAAATTATTTTCGGCGCGGCGTAAAATTGCACCGCCAGCGCCAGCAGATTCATTTTCGGCGGCCGGGCGCAGATTCTTTGCGCCACTTCTTTTTGCAGGATCAGCGCCATCGCGCGGGGAGGGTTTTGGCTTTCCAAAAATTTGCGGATGATGGGCGCCCCGGCGTAGAACGGCAGATTGGCAACGATTCGGTACGCCGCCGGGATTTTCGTTTCGTCAAATTCAAGAATGTCGCCGGCCGCCAGTTTCAGTTTTTTGGCGTCTTTGAATCTTTGCCGCAAAAGCTCAATCATCGCCGGGTCCTTTTCCACCGCAAATACCGGCCTGCCGGTTTTCAGCAGTTCGGCGGTGAGGTTCCCCGTGCCCGGCCCGATTTCCAACAGGGTTTCCTCCGCGCCGCCCCCCGCCGCCCGGATTAATTTTCGGGCGATGCCGGCTTGAGTCAAAAAATTTTGTCCCAGCCGTTTTTTCGGGGTTACCGTTTTGTTTTCCATAATTCATTGTAAATAATCGCGGCGTCATTGACAAATCCAAGCGATCTTATAGAATCAAAGGTGGATTATGAGTATCCCTCTTCAACTGAAAAATTTTGCCAAACTACTCCTTGCGGGAGCGGTTTTGTTTGCGGGTGCGTCCGCGCTTTCGCACCAGGCGGCGCGTTCGGTTTCGGCCAAAAATCAAAAAGACGCGAATTGCGTTGAAGCGCATGATATGTTTGCCCGCGCGGCGGAACAAGCGCGGCCGGAGTCGCCGGAATATCTTCTGGCCGGCGACGGGTGCGTGAAGGCCGCGGTGCCGCCGGTGGCGGCCACTTCCCGGGTGTTGGCGGCGATTGTCGGCGACTTTTCGGATTCGCCGGCGCCCGAAGAAACGCGCAACGCGATTGTTGAATATGAAGTCACCGGCGACGAGACGCTGGCGGGGCTGGCGGAAAAATTCAATGTTAACGTGGAAACTATCGCGTGGGCGAATGATTTGTCCAAAAATGCGAGCCTGAAAACGGGGCAGAAACTGATTATCCCTCCGGTGAGCGGCGTGATTCATTACGCGACCGCCGGCGACACTTTGGCGCAGATCGCCAAGAAATACCAAGCCCAGCCGGAGGAGATTGTCGCGTTCAATGAATTGGCCGGCGAGAACGATGTTTTTATCGGCGACGTGCTGATGGTGCCCGGGGGCAAGATCATTCCTCCGGCGCCGAAGGCTTTAACTTCGTCAAAAACCGCGCCGGCGCCGGCAACAACCGCCTCTGGTTTGGCGGCGATGCCCGCGGATTACTTTTTGTGTCCGGTGGGATCGGCCTGCAAAAGAACGCAGGGATTGCATTTCCGCAACGCGGTTGATTTAACGGGCGGATATTGCGGCGCGCCGATATACGCCGCGGCGTCGGGAACCGTGATTAAGGCCAAAATCGGCGGCTGGAATGGCGGCGCGGGCAATAACATCACCATTTCCCATATGGGTGGAACGGTAACCACGCATTATTATCATTTGCAGTCCGTTGCCGTGGCAAGCGGCCAGGAAGTTAAAAAAGGCGATGTCATCGGCACGATGGGAAAAACCGGGCAAGCCACCGGATGCCATCTGCATTTTGAAGTCGGCGGGGCAAAGAACCCCTTTTAACCGAACGGGAGAGACAAAAATCAAATAAAGATCGCCAAGGGCGGTTTTTTAATTCAAAAACCACCGGCTCAAATTGTTGGTTCGGGGGGGCGGTATGAAAGCGCTTCGGAAACGTGGTTTTGCGCGATGTCTTTTTTTCCGTCCAGATCGGCGATGGTGCGGCTTACTTTGAGGACGCGGTGATAACCGCGCGCGGAAATTTTGGCGGAATTCACGGCGGCTTTCAACAGCTGTTCGGAATCGTCGTCAAGGCGGCAGAATTCTTTTATTTGCCCAATGCCCATTTCGGCGTTGGTGCGTTCTTTTCCGTAGCGCGTCGCCTGCACGGCGCGGCATTGCGCCACCCTTTCTCTCATTTTTTCGCCCAAAGATTCGTGCGGAGTGTTTTGGACCAGTTTTTCATATTTTACCGCGGGGACGTTGATAAAAAGATCAATGCGATCCATCAGCGGCCCGGAAAGTTTTTTGCGGTACATTTTTATTTGGGAGGGCGAGCAAACGCAAGGCTTTTCCGGGTTGCCGAAATTGCCGCAAGGACAAGGGTTGGACGCCAAAATCAGCATAAACCGCGCCGGCAAGGACATTGCGTGGCGCGCCCTCAAAACGTTGATTGCGCCCTCCTCTATCGGCTGGCGCAGGGCTTCCAGCGCGTCGCGGTGGAATTCGGGGAATTCGTCCAAAAACAGCACGCCGCGGTGCGCCAGAGTGATTTCTCCCGGTCGCGGTGGATTGCCGCCGCCGATCAGGGCGGCATCGGAAGCGGTGTGATGCGGCGCGCGGAAAGGTCTCTGCATGATCAGCGATCCGCCGGCGAGCAGGCCGCAAACGCTGTAGATTTTGGTCACTTCCAGCGATTCTTCAAAAGACAACGGTGGAATGATTTCCGGCAGAGTTTTTGCCAGCAAGGTTTTGCCGGTTCCCGGCGGGCCCCACATTGAAAGATTATGCCCGCCGCCGGCAACGATTTCCAGCGCTCTTTTGGCCGATTCCTGACCGGCGATCATATCAAAAAGATTCCCGTCCCTGCCGCCGCCGGGTTCTTCCGCCGGTGCGATTGTCGGCGCGACGGAAATACTTCCCTCCAAATACCCGATTGCTTGCGCCAGCGTTTTGACGCCGATGGCGCGCACGCCGTCAATTAGCGCCGCTTCCGCGGCATTTTCTTCGGGCAGAATAATTTCTTTGATGCCTTTTTCGCGGCAGGCGATGGCAAAGCACACCGCTCCCCTCGCCGGCCGCAAACGGCCGTCCAGCGCCAGCTCTCCCAAAAATATTTTTCCCGCAGGATCAAAACGGGTTTTTTTATTTGCCAAAAGATAGCCCAGAGCAATGGGCAGATCATAGAGAGTGCCTTCTTTCTTCAAATCGGCGGGTGCCAGAGAAACCAAAACTTTCACCGGCTCGCGATGAGGCGATTTGAACCCGGCGCTTTCAATTGCCGCGCCGACTCTTTCTTTCGCTTCCTGCACCGACTTGTCGGGCAGGCCGACGACTTCAAAACGGCGCAGTCCGTATGAGGCGTCCACTTCAACTTCGATTAGTTGCGCGTCCAGGCCGGTAATGGCCGCGGAGCATATCTTGGAAAGCACAAAGTAAAATGTCAAAATTCAAATCTCAAATGTCAAAAACATGCGTTGCCGTTTTGAAATTGGAAATTGAAAATTGCAAAGTCATCTTCGCGGATACCCATAAAAAACAACCTTGCGGATTATTTTTGGCAATCAACGCAAAAGGGCGCTTCCGGAAAAATCTTGAGCCGTTCCAGCGGAATCTGCTTGCCGCAATTTTCGCATTTGCCGTATGTTCCCTGCTTGATTTTAGCCAGTGCCGCGTCAATTGCCATCAGCTTGGTTTCCATATTTTTTTCCAGCGGCAAACGGGTGGCGTATTCCTCCACTTCGTCGGCTTGCCGTTCCAGCGATGCCGTTCCCGATTCGCCTTCGCCGTAGGGGAACTTGCTTTGCCAATCTCCGGGGACGTTTTTGTTGGGAACGGCGATTTTGCTCAGCGCGGCTTCCACGGTTGAGCGTTCTTCTTTTAATTTTTTTTCAATCTCGGACAGAATTTTATTTATTGGTTCCGGCATTTGAATCGCGGCCGTCGGGCAATTGGTGAATCGCCGGTTTGGGCTAGAAACCAAGCAGAATCCCGCAATCGTCCGGTGGCCGGAGGTTATTTGGGCGCGGCGAATTCTTAAAGAAAAATCGCCTCGCCGGCTTTAGTGCCATTTTATCTTTCTTTCTTTATTTTGGCAATTGGTTGAAAATTTTTGCCATGGAATTGTTGGAGGTGGAAAAGATGAAATAGGTTTGCCGGTAATTTGCCCAGGCGATGGCGAATTCGTCTTCCGGCGGCGCAAAATCCATTATTTTATAGGTTGCGCTTGCCGTGCCGCCGTCCGCAAAGCTGAAAGTGCCGCTCTCGTCAAGAGTCTTGCGGCCCAACAGCCGAAAAAGATTTTCGGTATCCTTGATAATGCTTCCCTCCCAGCCGGCCATTGCGGGTTCAATCATTGCGGCGTTGGTGATCCCGGCGGCGAAGCCGATGCGGTTTTTGCCGTTGTTGGCGTAAATGAAGAATTCGCAATCATCTTTTACCGAGTTATAAAGAACCGATGGCGCGCTTACTTTGTAAGCGTTGAAAAATTGTTTCAAGCCGATCTTTTTGCCGGTGCTTTTGTCAATGATTGACAGCGCGTGGTATCCGTTGGCGTCAAATTTTTTCCTCATATAAGGGGAAATTGAACTGGGGATATTGGCAATATTGTCAACATAGATTGTTACCGTGGAGATTGTCGTCACTATCGCCGCCGGCGCGGATTCTTCCGGCGGGTCGCCGCCGGCGGGAGTGCCGGTTTGCGGAACATTTTTAACAACCGCCGGCGCTTCCCCCCCGTTTTTGATCAGAATGACTGCCAAAACAATTCCCAAAACGGCAATGACCGCCGAAACAATCAATATTCTTGCCAGCAAGTTGCTTTTTTTGGATCCCGTGGCCTCTTCCGGTATTATCGGGGCGGAATCATCTTCAAGGGAAATTTTTGGCGGTATGGACGCGATTGGCAGAGTGGTTTTTTTAATTTGTTGCCATCGATTTTCCGGATTTGCCGCGAAATTATCCCCGCTGATTTCGGGTTCGGTTTCCGCCGGTTTAATCGGTTTGATTCCGGCAATTGTTGTTTCCTCCGCCGGTGGCATATTTTTCTTTGTTTCGCCGATGATCACCGCCGTCTTTGGCAGATTTTCCTGGTCAAAGGTGCGGATATTTCTCGCCGGTGCGGCCTCCACCTGCTCGCGATAAACACTGCCGTTATGCTCCGCCATTTTGGCAATCTCTTCGCTTGTCGGCGCTTTTATCTCATCAAAAGGTTTTTGCCCGGCGGCATCTTTCGCCGCCACTGTTGCCGCTGTTGCGGGGGCAACAGTGGGCTTGGGTAGATCTGTTTTTGCCTCGTTGGGCGGCTCTTTTTTTGAGGATGTTTCCGTTTTTCCCTCCGGAGGATTGTTATTTGCCGCCGCCGGAGAGTTTTCTTTTGGAAGAACTTTTTCCGCGCGCAAAACGGTGCCCGCCGCCGGTTTCTTTTCTATCGGTTTGTCATCTTCTTTTTTTGCCGTGCCGCTGTTTTGGATGGCGTTATTCGCTTGAGGCTGTGCGGATTCCGCTACCGCATTTTTTCCTTCATCCGCTTTTTCAAGCGGCGTTTTTTCGGCCGCCGCCTTGCTCTCGCCGTTTGGTTTCCCTCCGTTCTTGCCAATCTGCACGATGCGGGAGATGATTTTGGGATTGAAATTAACTGAGTTTTCCTCCAAGAGTTGCCGGATAGCGTCGCGCAACGTATGCACCGGCAGTTCTTTTTCTTCCAGCTCTATTTCTGTGGCGGTGATCTTGTTCTGAATGGATTCTATTTTCGCGTCAAGAGAATCCGTCTTTTCCTGAACCAACTTCAAACCGCTTGCCGCCGAATTTAATTTTTCTTCACTGCTCCATTTTTCTTCAACGATGCCTTTCAAGTCGTTGTTTGCTTGCCATCGGCTTTTTTCGATTTCCCTTTTTTGCGCCAAATCTTTGGCGCGCGCTTCTTCCGTTTCAATATCGTTTAGCCGCCGCGAAATTAAATTCTCTTTTTCTGTCAGATCGGCGAGTTTTTTTTCAATATCATTTTTTCTGTTCTCCGCCGCCGCCAATTCCGGAGCCAGCGATTCTTTTTCTCCGATAATTTTGAGGATTTCTTCCTCGGCGCGAATTTTTACCGTAGCAAAACGCACCAATGCTTCTTGTCCGGAAATCCGGGAGATTTCTTCTTCGGAAGCTTCCAGTTGGCGGGTTTTTTCCGCAATTTGGCGATCCACGGATTCCGCGTCAATCTTGATTTTATTGATTTTATCTTCCACTGCCCACCGCTGTTTTTCAATTTCCTTGCGGCTGTCCTCAATCTGCCAGAGGCTTTGTTTCAGGGTTTTTTCTTTTGTGCGATCGGGATTTTTTTCCAATTCGTTTCTTTTTGCCGCCGCCTTCGTTTCTATCTCCCGCTCTTTTTCTTCCACGATTGCCAGTTCGCTTTTGCGGATCATGGCAATCTTGCTTTCCAAAATCCTCCTTTTTTGTTCCAAGGGAATTTTTTGAGCGGGGATTTCCGCCGCCTTCTTGCTTTCCGCCGCCTTTTTTTCTTCAAGCTTTATAAGAAGTTTTTTGAGGGTTATCGGCAGGCTGTTTGCCGCCATTTCTTCCGCTTTCTTCTTCTCTTCCTCTTGCCGCTTTTTTTCTTCCTCGGCTTTTTTAGCGGCCTCTTCCCGCCGCCGCGCCAGCTCTTCCTCGGCCTTCTTGGCGCGTTCCGCTTCCAACGCCGCCAACTGCCGCGCCTTTTCCTCTTCCGCTTTGCGCGCGGCCTCTTCCTCTTGCCGCTTTTTTTCTTCCGCTTTCTTCTTCTCTTCCTCTTGCCGCTTTTTTTCTTCCTCGGCTTTTTTAGCGGCCTCTTCCCGCCGCCGCGCCAGCTCTTCCTCGGCCTTCTTGGCGCGTTCCGCTTCCAACGCCGC
>Ga0302248_1001259_pt1 | contig 19704 bp, 13 predicted proteins | sample AAG_UR_Leu_MG_FD_193528 | JGI IMG/M metagenome (GOLD analysis project Ga0302248, IMG submission 193528) | Enriched activated sludge microbial communities from anaerobic digester in WTTP, New Holstein, Wisconsin, United States - AAG_UR_Leu | ecosystem: Engineered > Bioreactor > Anaerobic >... | reverse complement strand
GTCAACTTTTTTTACCCGATTTAAGGCTACCCGACTGGCGGGGGCATTTCTTGAGGGTCTTGTGATATTATTGAATTAGTGGGAGTTAGGTGGGTAAAAAAAGAAACCACACTCGTTGGAATGTGGTTCAAAGTGGAGCGTATCAGACCACACAACCTTTCCTTTAAGTTATCAGGTATTCAATAATTTACGTAGATGACCCAAATCCACAGGTCAAGAATTGTCAAATTATTTCGGTAAAAACCACAAAGAACTGAACGTTGGAACGAAGGTAAAAAAAGTCTGGTAATTATTGAAATCAAAGGCGTTATAGAGGTCTCGATTTTTGGCATCAAACCCTTCCAGACGTTCAATCCGTGGTTCAGGGTGTCGAACCCTCATCCCCCAGACCCTCAAAGCAGTGATGGTAACTTTTTCGTTCACCCCCCAAGGGAAGCCGACCCTTCCAAACAACATTCCTTCCTGACCCACCTTATGATATTCGCAAGCGAATCATTGCTTCAGGGTTAGTTTACTTCCAGTGTTATCATTATCGGCTTCCAGATATCTCCTGACCGCACCCAAGTTCCATCACAAGCACCATAAGGCTTATTTTTTCATAATCGTTCCAATTTTTGGGAAATTTTTCGATGAGTCTGATTTTTTGGGAATTTTTTACGGGTCAGGTTTTTGGAACTTTTCCTGTCTGCTCCTGATTTGCAAAGTATTTATTTAAAAGATGTTCATGCAGCACCCCCATGACCCTATGAGGGGGGTACACGGGTGGGGGGATAGGGGTGGATACCCTGTGGTGTACATGTACATTATAATAATATGGTACAGACTATGGAAAAAGCAATCAATAACACTTACCCAGCAACCATAACAGACCTGATTGACCAGATGCAGGAAGGAAAGTATAAGCACCTTCAGATTTTCTTATCCCGTAACCAATCCAACCTTGGCTTAGGTTTTGGGCAGAAATATCTGGTGGTAAACCCTGATGGATTTGGATTGTACGAACTTAACTGTGTTGATTATAATGCTGGTATCCTTCAGATGCTATTTACCAGTCCAGACACAGGGAACACTGCTGAAATTAATCTGGATATTAACGATAAACATCCAGCATACACTTTCATATGCTGGAAGGACATTAGGAGCATGGTTTATGATGAAATAACCAATTGCTGTGCTGGTGAAGACTTATTGGAACTCGACAATGAATAATCAACCCTACATAAATGGTGAAGGACATAAGGTGCTGGAATATCTTTCCAATGATACCATTGTTCTTGACCTGCCTTTCATTATGACCCAAGATAAACGGTTAACCAAAGGTATGCCCTATTTGAAGGTGGAGAAAAAAACCATTGGTGAAGATATCGCTGCCATCAGGTTATTAAACTATCAGGATTATCAGGGAGTGATTTATCTCAATGTCCAAGACCTGAAAACCAATCGCTGTTATAACCTCTCACACAACATGGAAATTGATGGGGACTGGTGGTTCTGGTCGGTTGTGGATTTTCAAACATTGACTGATTCAACCAAATAAAAACAAATAATTGGTGGTGGTGAATTGGTGTTGCAATTGGTGTTGGTGTTTCTGGTGAAAGATATCATTGACAATTAATATGTTAACCCCAGTCACTGACAACAATGGTGTTTATATTGTTGGAAATAAAAATAAATTTTGACAAAAAATTGTTGATTTTTTTTCGAATTAAATGAAGTGGTGTTGATTCAACCGTATAAATGGTGTTTGTGTTGGTGCAACCAAAATAACCCACCCCCTTTTTTGTGTGTTTTTTACAGGGGAGGATGAATACGGAAAATCGATGGTTCTGGATGCCATATTTTTTATGTCAATTGTTTGGGGTGAGGGTTAGTTTGGGTTTTATATCCCATAATAGAGTTTTATAGCCTCAGCCAACAGATTTCCTGCTGCACCTAATCCAATACTCCAAGTACCATCAAGTGCTTTCCCAAGCATTTTTTGAATCCAAGCATTGACTTTCTCACCAAATGTCATTTTAGAGGCATCTGGTTGTTCTGTATCAATAATAGTGGCGAGTTCAGATGTATCCTCTTCACTAATCCCATAGTCTTTCAAGTACTTAATTAATTCATCTTTATTACCCTTTGTAATATTTATTTTGGCAGAGATTCGTGCTTTCTCACCAGTATTGACAACATTACCGTCTCCTGAGGTGTTGATAATGGTTTGATTCATAATTGTTGATATTTGTTCTTTCTTAGTTTTTAGTTCTTCGATTTCTGTAATATTCCCAAATTCAGAATCAATTTTCAGCATGAAGTCTAAAAGATTATTCCGAACAAATGATAAAATCTCAAGAACAGCATTAACTGGAATGGATATTTTACAATTAATTAACTGTAAATAGGGATTACCCATCTTACGCCAGTTTTGCTGTATTACCCCCACTATTTCCGCAGGATATGGACGTTCAAGCATTCCTGATTCATTTTCAGCAATAATAATTTCTAAACTTGATATGCTTTGATTAAAATTCATCGAATGAATTACATCTTCAAATTTCCTGTTAAGACCAACAGTTGGAACGGGTTGGTCGTTGTATTGCATACTCCCATTTATATATGTACCTGTAATATTTCCCTTGAATTTTCTATAATCTGGCAATTCATCCTTGTTTTCATAACCTTTTAGTTCATTACTTACCCAAGTCAGAAGAACATCATTGCCTAATCGACTTGCGAGGACTTTTGTTTTCAACAATGGTGAAACAATAGATTTCTCAGTATCAATTAGTTCGTTAATTATATCATTTATAAGTTTCATTTTCTAAACAAATGGTAAATTATTATAGTTGTCTTAACCTATTCAATTCATTATTAATTATGATGACTTAATCCAATCCAACATTTATATATTCAAAATCAAGTTTTAGATTCATCTTTAGAAAACTAATATATCGCTTTTCATTCCCGTTTGGGGGATATTGTCCCACAACAACATGTTTCTTGGGTCGTGAATCTGAGTCGTTCAGAGAATATAAGAGAATTTGACCCAAGGCTTGTTTGATACACTCACTCGCATAAGGTGCAGATTTTACCTCATAAAATGATATATACGTTGGTTGGATGAGTTTAATATCTACAAAATTCTCTTCAAGAATCACATTCTTTTTCCCATACTTCTTTATTAATGCATCTTTCAGTTTTTCTTGAATCATATTATGCTTTTGCTCTACAACAAATGAACGTGCGATTGTTCTTGTTTGAGATTTAATATTTCTTTTTGAAGCAGGTTTTCTGGACGTTCTAATTGACTTTTTTTTACTACTACCACTTTTTTTCTTCTGCCCAAACTTATTATAAAGTTGATGCATAAATGAATAAACATCAAGATGTGCTGGTTTATTCATAATCATTACATTATGAATCTCAGATATCTTGGTCTTTTTTGTCGTTTTTAATCCGTAACTATTTCCAATTCGAAGTAAGACTTCTCTTTTAAAAATTGGAATTAATCTTTCATTTGAATATAGAAATGCCACCTTCCACTTAAATAAATCAGGTAGTTTGATGTCGTCAATTAATTCAAACCTACCAGCAACTGCTAAATCAATGATGCTTATGATGTCCCTTTTAGTGTTATCGAAGGCTTCGTTACGATTATTGCCATATCCAGAAAGCCATGAATATTTGTTATCATTTTTATATTTCTTGGGTTTTTGTTTTGCGTCTTTTCTTTCGTAAATCCCAAATTTTATTGAAGTCAATCCTTTAATACTCCCCAAGTCTCTTGTTTTCGTTTCAACCCATTGACAGAAAGTATCTTTATTACGAACTCCAACATACTCTGGTAGTTTCATTTTCTTAACCGTATCGAGTGTCCATCTATCAAGAAATTCGTCAAGCAGAATATTGAATTTATTCATAGTCATTCTTTTTTAAGGATTAATTAATCTATTATTTGTATGTGGAATAATCTCATTCAAAAGCATACTATGAATTTAAGTCCTTATATACGTCACTTCACACCCCTTACACAGCCTCTTCTCCTGATAATACTCCGCAATATCATACCACCCATTCGTCTTCTGATAAATGTCCAGACCACGACCAAGTACTATCTTCCAGCCATTATCCAGTACTATAGAACGGTCATGTGTGTTTTCAACAAACTCATAGGTAAATTGAATGCCCAGTGATTCCAGTGAATCAGCCATCTCTTTAAATGCTCCTTTCGAGTTTTCGATGTATTCCTCGTTGTTGTTGGTTATCAGGTGTAGTTTTACTTCTTCCAGTTCATCCTTTTTTGTTGATACCAGTTTTGCGAACTCCATGAAGTTTCGGAGTTGGTAAGGCAAGCGAATGTATGGGTCGGTTACAGTTATTTCCTTAGCATCGATAAGGTAAGCACCAAACAGCATGTCGTATGATATTCCTGACTGATTGTCACGGATTATCTTCTGACCTTCGGCTAATTCTATGCTTTTTTCTGGCTGTTCTTTCTTTGGAATGGTCTTTTCTATCTCTGGTATAGGTTCGTCATCATCTTCCAACCCTAACATTTCCCTGTGTTCAATGTATTCAAGTGTTTGAACATATACCTTCTTGCTGGTCTTTTTATTAATATAGGAAAAATCAACCTTTTCGAATGTTTCATCCATTCTACGGAGTTGGTCTTTCACTCTTCTCCTGTTCTCGATGGCAAATTCAAGTATTACCTTGGCTTCCTCTTCGGTAAACTCACCATGTGGAAAGATGATTTTTATTAATCCTGAAAAGGTCTTGGCAATGGATGTTTTATCACGGGTTGTTATTGAATCGGAGAGGTCGAAATATCTGGTGTAGTCATTCATGTGGTCTTCTTTCCGTAGTTCCTTCATGACCTCAGCCATATAATCCACAATAAAACCGTAGTTATCGGTGAACATCTCGTTGCGCAACTTCTGCACTTCCCATCCAGCCAAATAGCAATGAAGCCTGTCAAGAAATGCTGTATCATAGTATTCCTTCGGTAGTGCATCAAACAAATTGCTATGCTTCAGCATATATGGAACTGGATGTTCAGTGTTGCCTATAAATGCCATTGATGCGGATGCACCATATATTTCTTTTCCACGGCTGAAGGACTTATTTGCCATGTAGTTTTTCATGATATCCACCAATCCACGGTCAACCTTCTTGGTTTTTCCTGCGAATTCATCATAGGTGACCACATCCCAGTATCCCACCAGTCCGATATCTCCTGTGCTGTTGTTGACAAAGAGTTTGGCTTTGCTGACCTCACCCCCTGAAATGAGTATTCCATGTGGTGACATCTCTGAGTAGATATGGCTCTTGCCTGTGCCTTTCGGTCCTAATTCTATCAAATTGTAATTATTCTCGCAGAATGGTATTAAACGTGCCAGTTGAATGAGTTTGGAGCGAAAAGTAAATTCTTCAGGGTTCAACCCAATGGACTGTATATATAGGTCAATCCATTCTTCGGTGGTGAATTGTTTACGGATTTCTTTGTACTCATTCACATCGACATTTGAAATCTGGATGGGTTTCAGGTTCTCGATTATCCAAGGTGAAGCATCACGTTCATCGGATGGCTGATATCCCATAGTAATTAAACACCAGACACCACCTGAGAGCAGTCTTTGGTTTTGCTTAACGATATTCTCGTTTATCACCACTTTGGTTAGACCAAGGTTAGCAAAGGATGTTTCATATACGTCCCTTCTATCATTCAATCTGACAGATACCTTATCAATGATACGGTGTGACTTGCTGTCACGGATGGTGGATTTTATCAGTTGTGCTTCATCCCGATGAACGAAATGCTTTGCGATAATGCTCTTTACCGTTTCCACTCCCTGAGCAATCGTTGGCTCATCGTCAGTGGCACAATATTGTCCGAGAAGGTATTCCAGCACATAAGTTGGTACAATGGCATTACCCTTTACCAGTTTGGTCAGGTCTTTTCTGACCACTTTACCACCGAAGTGTTGATTTATTTTCTTATCCAGTTCATTCATATTACATGTCGTCAAAGTCGTTTGTAAATGAAATATTCAGCGTATAGGAATATTCTTTGTAGGTCTTCCATTTGCTTGTTCCTTCTACGGGTTCTTCAAGTAGCAGTTTCACCCTTTGATTCTTATACTTTCCACTCGCTTTTGAACTCAGGTGGAAGCGGTGTTTCACCTCACGCATTCTTTCAGTGCCCTCAGCGATATCAAAGTTGTAGGTGAATTGGTCACTTAGCATTTCACCGTCTTCAGCGTAAATGGCACTCCTGATTTGCCTTTGGAGTACTTTTTCACTCACCAAATCGGTTTGCAAGAATGAAACAGCCAGTATGTTGGTGGTTATCTTATCGGTGGATTTGATGATATCCACATCCACCTGTTTTGTGGTATCCTGACGTGTTTTCGTGACTTTTAACAGGGGTATGACAATTTCCTGAAGCGATGCTCCACCGTGCACATACCTTGAACCTGCGCCTTTGATTCGAATCCTGTTAATTGATTTTGGAATCAATACCTCAGCATCACCAGACAGGTTGAGTTGTTCTGCGGTAAAATGTTTGGTACTGGCATCACCTTTCAAATTCTTCCCGATTACATATCGTCTGGACTCTTTCCATAACTCACCTTTAACTTCACCGATGGAAAAATCACTCTCTGCCAGTTCGTTATTCTGGTAAAGGAAACCGTGGTCAGCCGTGATAAACATGTTATTGCCATTCATATTGGCAATCTTTTTTATCACATCCATCAGGAATTCCAGTTCCTGTTCCACTGCTTCGAACACTTTTTCTTCGGATGTTTTGTCATCGCCAACCTTATCAATGCGGTTATGGTAGATGTAAATCAAGTCATATTGTTTCACAAATTCCCGACCATCGGTGGAAGAGTTCATCTTCATGAAATCCTCGGCATTGATAGCCGTGGCTCTTACACCAGCCATTTGTTCCAGTATCTTGGTTCTGCCCTGAACGCCTTGGGTTGAATTGCCGTTGATGAGGATGTTTTCACTATCTGGCTGGAATGTCATATTTGCATTGGGAAGCAGTGCTGCCATTCCCAATTGGGTGTAGGAAGGCAGGGATGAAACCATGTGTTCCAATTCCCCTTCAAAGCGTTTCTCGGTCTGTATTTTCTGCAAGTATTCCCACCCGCATTCATAGCGTAATGCATCAGAAATTATAACAAAAAGCCGTTGTCCCTTGGTGGCGAACGGTTTAACGTGGTCAGTAAAGAATCTGTGCTGTGCGACTTTTGGTTGGTTATACCATCTCTCAGAGGTATCGATTACTTTCTGCCATTTGTTCCCGTAGTTAAGCAGCCAATCATTGCAATAAACCTTCTCCACTTTCTCGGTCAAGGGTTGCAAAACTTTATTTTGCTTGGCTTTACGATAGTGGTAAATATACTTCCGATAATAATGGTCAATCTTATAGAGGTTCTGGGCATAGGTCTGGATTCCTTCACCAAATGATTCGACTTTCAACTTGTCCGTCTTTCTGACCGAAGTAATCATCTGCATTCCGTTCTCCAGACAGGCATAAAAGTCCTCGTAATCCTGATACCAGTATTTGTTTTCCCTTTGCTTTATGAGTTGGTTCAGCCTGTCATTTGAAATGGATTCTTCACATATTAATTGAGCCAGTTCCGATATAATTCGTTTATCAATCAGTTCGAATAAATCATCCTGAATAATATCATCCACCCTGATGTTATTCAGAGCCGACTCTATCTTCAAATCACCAGCAATTTTCTGTGAAAGTTTTCGGTAAGCCTGTTGGTAAGATATTGAATCCTTCCACATGCTGATGAGTATCTTGGATTCTTTCGCAATTCCAGTTCTTTTACCTATGGAGAAATTGTTGTTGAATACTTCCAACAGGAAATCATATATGGTTGGTGCTTCGTTGGTATAGCCATATTTACGGGCAATCTCTTTCCAGTAGAAATTTTTCAGTTTATACCGCTCCAGTTCCCTGTCGTAACGTTCATTGCCATCATTGAATGCAGAAGCATGAACCTGAAGGAACGATACAAGGCTAACATTATCGGTATTGAACAGAACAGCCAGCATTTTATACCGTATGGCTTGGAAGTCATCATCTTTCCCGAGCAGTTCCTTTAAATCTGCCCTGCGTTCCTTGTTTTTGAAAAATTCGATGTGTTCCGCAATCAGGTTGGTGAAATCATAATCCAGTTCCAGTTCCTGTGCAAACATGGCTTCTTGTCTGGTCTGAAACACATAGTAGGCAAGTTCCATGTCCAAGAGCCAGTTTTCAGCATTATTCGGTTTGTTGTAAGGAAGATAGAGTAAAAACTGAGTGCTTGGTTTTTCCCGACTAATGAGATGTTTGATGTAGAACTGGTTGTTCTGGACAATAACCTTCTCCACACCATCCAAAGCCAATTCATCGAACTCTTCTTTCAATTGTTCGTTCTCATCGTACCAGAAGATGATGCGATGCTTACTGAATAGTTTCGATAATGCCTCTTCTATCTTATTCATCTTTTATTCCCCTTTATGATGCCAATCGGTTTCGTTCAATGTTTGTAGGAAGATTTGTAACTCATTTAATAGGCTGAGTTTTTCAGCAGTATCCAAATGATATTTAAACCTTCCCAACTTTTCTTCATCAGTTGTCTCCCACCACGCAGCCAAAATCAAGGGTGCTGAAATCTTTTCATCTGTTTTTGATTGAATGATTTCCCATAGTTTATTCCACTGCTGTGGTTTGGGACATATGCGGTTATTTATCAATAGTTCATCCATCGCTATCGGATTTGTGTTGTTTCAATCCAATCAAATTGCTTCACCTTCTTCTTGGTTGCAGGGTCATTCAAACCATTAACCTCTTTTACCGCTTTCCCGAACTTGTTATAGTTCACCAGCACCCCATCATCCAAATCAATTTCAATGCGTTCTGTTGCCAGTGGGTAAAGAATATCCCTTTCATAATCATGAAGTTCAACCAGCATCTTCTGGATGTTATCACTTTCTTTAATGGCTTTGGATTTATCTGATGCAGAACCAGTTTCCTTAACACGTTCAAGATGTTCCTTTCGGGTATTTAATTTGCCGATGAACTCTTTCAGATACTTGTTTAAAATGATACTGACCGTATCAGGAGTGTAGCGATGAATATAAATCAGTACATTAAATGAACCCTTGGGTGAGGAAAACATCCAGTATATGGGGCGTTTTTTGTAACGTTTGATGTGGTCTGGATAAAAATCTTTGATGAAATAATCCCGAATGTCTTTCCCAATCTGTTCTTCAATAAATGCAAGGTTTTTATTGAAGTTCTTTTCACCATAGGTTACTTTGAGGAATTGGTTGAACCTGCCTACGATGTCATCTTCAAACCATTCATCATCCAAAATAGGTATAATATTATCCTTATCAGGAATAATAGAGCATTCATCTGGTGATTTGCCAATTTTATTAATATAATCTTGAAGAGTTTCTCTCTGATTTGCTAAAATTAGCCCTTCTTTATCCAAACTATAACGTCCAAATAAACATCCGATAGAATAACTAATAAATTCAGTTAAAACTTCTTTAGCAAGGAATGGCAAGGAAAGGTTAAAATGATGATTCCCACTCAAATTATTAGTTTCATTTATTATGTTTTTCTTCATTTTTAGGAGCAACCTTCTATCCAAAATATCTTGAAGAATTGTTATGTCTTCCATACTGACCGTAGGGCTTAATTCATCCGCTAAGTCATATATTTCAATAAAAATTTGATTTAACTCTTCCTCATGCTGTTGCACTTGAAAAAACTTTGTTGACCAAAACTGCCTCAATAAATCATAACTTTCTTCTAATTCAATATTCTGATTTTGTTTAGTTTGCACTAATTGGTTTTGTCTAAATTCCCATGAAAGTTCGCTTCTATCCCAATCCAACTTGCTTATATTAACACAATCGGTAAATAATATTTTAATTCTTTCCCTTTTAATTGGGTCAATTTTTACCGAATTTATATAAGGCAAACAATTCAAATTGTTTGCTTGATAACTAAGAGTTGGATTTAAAATGCTTAAAAAATGAAGTGAAACGCAACTGCATAAATAAGATGCGACTATTTCAAGTTCTTCATCTTCTGGGAAAGCCGAACTACCCTGAATATCGAAAATAAACCCTTTGGGTTTATATCTTACGCCAAATTTAGAAGTGTTGATGAATGACCATGTAATTCCAGAACGGAAATAGTAATCTTTCCCTCTGAAACTGGTCATTCCGTTCCTTTTAATTTCAAATCCTGCATTTTCCCAATTCACATTTAGTTCATTGTTTCCATACCATTTTCTGTAAGAGCCACCTTTATTATATGGAAACCATTTGAAGTGTGAATTAATAGCATGATTAATGGATGGCAAATTGAAGCCAATTTTATTATAAGGATTTTCATACCACTGTCTTAGGAATCGTATATTATCAGTAGTCATCATTCCTATTCTTGCTTTGGAATATTTTTCAAGGGACTCAAATTCTTGGAAAATGTTTCTGGTTTTCTTTGATGCCCAATATGCGATTGGGCACCCAGATATTTTATGAAAACTATCCTGATTTGCGTTGTAGAAATATTTACCATGAAGATTGTTTATTGCTTCAAGTGCTTGATTCCGTTTGCTTTCGGAGTTATCAAAATCCACTAAACGTATATATTTGCCTAATGCTTCATCATTTTCTGCGTTCCAGAAGGTAAAAGTCGTATTTTGAACAACTTCGCCACCAATCTCTGGAAATGTACGTGCTCCAAGATGCAGCATAGTATCAAAAAAAACAGACTTGACTAATTTGTGTCTTAGTTTCTCAAAACTTCCCAGAAACATCCAACTATGCTGATTAATCATTCCCAAGAACCCCTTTGATTTAAGCATCTTTAAGCATCTTTCAACAAAACATGCCATTAAATCAGTTCTACTATCAGTATAGTTAGTTTTCACGAAATCAGATAACTCAGCGTTCATACCGCCACTCATATATGGTGGATTAGTAACTACACAGTGATAATTCTCAGAAAGTTTCAATAATTGTCCTAAAGCGGTTTGTAGAGCCTTAATCTTAACGCTCTGAAAAACATCAACATTAAATATACTTTGTTCTAATTTATTGCTTACTTCTAAAATCTCTTTAACACTTACATATGGATTGATTAAAGAGCCAAAATTTGTGGCTTGTTGCATATTTATTAAATCATCCAGTATCTTGTCTGAAATAGAAATCTGGGATGAATTTAAAGTCGCACTTATTTCAATTTTTGAAAGATTTAAATCCTGAAAGCAGAAATTGTTTGGTTTAAAATTTTTCCGAAGTACTCTGCGTTCGTATTCTCTTGCTTTCATTAATAAAGCCAAACCAGTTAACTGTGCTGCTCTCTCATCAATCTCGTATCCATAAAGGTTCTTTTCTATAATTAATTGTGCAATATCACCTATATTATATCCTTCTTCTTCGTAAATCTTGGTGAACAAATCAAATGCATAAACCAGTATATGTCCGCTTCCACTTGCAGGGTCTATGAATTTTATTTCTTCAGGTGAATTGATTTTCAGGTAGTCTTTTTTATCAAGGGATTCGGATTCAATGAAGTATTGCATGTGCTCCCTCAAACGGGATTTGGAACGGTTTTGTAGCCAGAGTTTGCCCAAGGTATTCTGCACCATATACTCCACAATCCACCGTGGTGTAAATAACTGGGTGGCGGCAGGGATGTCTTCTTTTTTTACTTTGGATTTGGATGCAAATACTTCATCCTTCTTTTCCGAGATATAAAATTGGTACAACCAACCAATGATTTCCACATTCTTGCAATCTTCAATCAGCATTCCATCTCTAACATCCATAACAATGGAGAAATCGCTGGTCAGGTCATCAGGGAGCAATAATTCTGTGTAATCGTTTATCTTTTCAAATAAGAAGGGAAATGTTGTATTAAGATGGTTGCATGCTGCAATCAACAACTCCTTAAAGACTTCATTTTGTGGATTAGTGCTTGGTATTTTATTATCCAGCAAATCATATATTTTCTGTTTGTTTACCTTTAATTCTTCAGAAATGTTCCCACGTTTTGCTTCATCCAGCAGTTCTGGTATAGTGTAACCGTCTTTTGGTGTAATGATTCTAATACCCAACGGCTGATAATCATTGGCATCCATAAATCGGAGTGCCATCAAACGGTTAAACCATGTATAGGCAACCTTTTCAATTAATTGCTCTTTGGTTGTTCTACCCAGTTCCTGTCTGAGTTGCTTTAATTGTTCTGTTTTTTCCCTTAACTCAACCGAATCAGTGGTTAAAACAAAGGTGAGTTTTGCACCAACTTGTTCGAGTAGTTTCCTTCTGGCTTCCTGTGCAAATTTTTTAAGATGATTGGTATTCATGGTTTACAGGGATATCCTTTTGTTATCGTTAATTAATTCGTTGAGTTTGGTTTTGAGTGCTTCCACGTATTTTTCCACATCCTCTTTTGTCTTGAGTTCAGTTTTCGGGAAATCCACCTTCACATTGTTGATTCTTTGGTAGTGAACAACAGGTGTATCATCCTTTTCGGAGGGCATGGCAAGTTTTGCCATTTCATTCAATTGCTTCTCCAGCAACTCTCCCTTAACGTAAGCACGTGTACCCCTTAGATTGGCAATAAAACGCTGTTCCTTAACTTTCTTGGCTTCTTCTTCGAAAGGTTTCAGTACCTGCTTTCGCTTTAAATCATCAAGTGCTTTGAAATCATCGTGAGATTGAATTCGGTTAATGGCATTGTTAATCTCGGCTTCTGTAAGTTTCCTTTCTTCTTCTATTTGTTCAAGAACCTTTTTGGTCAATGCTTCTTTTGCAGATTTTGCATCTCGGATAAGATTTCCGTAGAAGGGTGTCTCATGGTCATTTACCTCACGAAGCACATCCAGTTCATCACACTCGATATATTCAAGGTTGGATTGATTGCCAGAAAAGAATCCACGAATTCCATCATATATCTTTTTTTGCTCACCGTTCCAGAATCGTTTTATAGGGTCAACCGTTTTTTCTTTATTATCAAGCAGGTCTTCTTCAAAGTCTGCCACATTTGTTAGGTAATAAGTATATTCTTTTTTCGAAAGTTTTCCCACAAAATCTTCCACAGGCTCAAGTACTTTCAAAAATGGATAGTTTTCCTTACTCATCAGCATCTGGTTTAACCATCCCAATTCCTGAGTGAGTTTGTTTTTAAATGCCAACGCCACTTCTTTGGCTTCTTTTGCTGGACATGATTCATCAAAATAATCGCTGTAGACTGTCATCAATTGCTTAATAAGCCTTGGGTCATAATCAACCTGTGGTTCAAGCAAGGTATTGCTGTACAGTCTATTGTTTATAAAGGCATTCAGAGCACCATCATCATCCAAAAGATTTGAATCCTGAGAGAGTTCAACTTTCCCTCGTTTGTATAATTTGGCTGCTATGCTGAATACGGCATTCTGATACCAACCATATGGCTTTTTAGCAAAATGGTCACGGATATCAGTCAGAGATGTCCTTTCCGACATCTTCTTTCTCCTGTGAATAATGTTCAGCACTTCACTCTCGGCTTCCGATATGGTTGAATCATCTGTTCCAAACAAATCATCCTGCCTGTCTCTGATAATGGCTTTTATGGTATCTTCAGAGAATTGAGTGCTACCAAGCATCTTCAGGTTCGGATAAGCCAGTTTAATCAGGTTCTGGAAAGCATTGACCAGTCTTGTTTTACCATCTGATGTGCCATTTACATCCTGCTTCATTCCGTTCATATACACGGCTGATTCTCCCAATAACCTTCTGAGCAGGGTAACAAGGGTCGTTCTTCTGATGGTGTTCTGCTGCGCCTTCTCAAAGAGAATGCGTTTGACGTTATCCTTATTGGTAGTGGATTGGTTCTGACGGATGTATTTTTCGGTTTTCAGATACATCCTGATATCCATAAGCATATGTTCATCATCTGGAAGAACCATCATCAACAGGGTATTGTAACCCATGGTTTGGGATTTAAAGAAGTCTTCCCTGTCATGGTCTTGAAAATTGGGTGTAATGATTTCAACGGTAAGTTCTTTCTCCTTTCCCAATATTACACCGTCAATCTTGCTGGTGAAGTCATACTCCTGTTTGTTTTCTAAGTAGCGAATTTTGTTCTCACCAATTATCGAATCAAAGATGATTTGTTTGAACAGGTCGGTTACCTGACCATCGTCAATATCCGTGGATTTGATTTCCTCTTCAATGTCCTTTTCATCATCGGTCAGGTATTCATACAGGTCACCATTTCTTTGGAGATAAGTTTGGTTCTCAAGAAGCGCAAGTGCTTCATGAACCATCTTATCGTGTTCTTTTAAATCGACCTGAAGGCTGTCAATCATCAGGGTCGATATATTTCTGGCAGTTGTCTTGAAATTGCTGTAATACTTCACCATGAAAAGTGCCTTCAGCACCTTTACGGCAAATGGGTTATCGACCTGTCTCTCCGCAAGTATAATGGCACTTTGCAGTTCGCCTCGTATTGTAGAACGAATGCCTTCAAACAATAAATCGAAACTAACGAACGCATTCTGGTCTTTGGTTTCAATCTGCTGAATTACATGCTGGAACACTCCAAGCATAGACCGTTCCCCAACCGATGCATGTTTACCCTGAAAAGCGTTATGGTTTGAAAGTGCCCTGATACATTGCTGGAACAAATCAAACTGGTAAGAAACAAAGGGATATTTGCTGATAAAATCCTTCTCGTCCTGATAACCCCTGAATTGAACGCCCACTTCAGAGAATGATAACAGGGTCTCCATCTTGGATTGTTCGCTCTTCCATGCTGTTTTCAGAAGGTCTCTTGCAGGGTCGGTTTTACTCAGCAGCCTCTTCTCAATCACTTCATCCACATTGGCAGAGGTTAAGGGTATTTTCAATTTAAACCGTGCCTGAATTTTCGAAAAGTCATTCTGCTGGCTCTTGTTCATATCCCCGACCACACGTTCCATATCTTCCTGTGAAGTAACCAGTATCCATGAATTGCCTTTGGTTCTTGTGGCAAGGGTCTCGGCTATGGTCTGAAGGTTCAGCATCAATTTGGTGTTTTCAGAAATGAACTGACCCACTTCATCAACGAAGAAATTCAGCCTGAATCCCTTTGGTTTGGTTTTGATATAATCGCTAACCTTGGTGCAAAAATCATCCACCGATATGCTTGAATCGGTTCTTATTGTATCGATAATATTGTGATATTTTTCAGGAGCATCACCCAACAATTTTGAAAGAACCTGACCAATGCCTTCTTTAACCTTCGGTGAAAAATATTTTCTCCGTGCATTCGACCAGAACTCACCAGTTAACGCTTCAAATTCTTCCTGAAACTCTTTGTATTTTCCTTCGTTATCAATCCATCGTTCAAATTCTGCCACATGCCGTTGTGCACCAAAATACCCAAGATGGTCATTAAAGACTTTATAGAAGACGTTCAGGAGTGCGTCCTCTTCCTGCTTGCTGGTTATTTGCGCCTGTTGGTCAATATTGAACAGTATTGATTCCGATGGAATGCGGGTTGCACTTTGAATATCACCCTTGAGGATTTTATCGGTTTCAATCTTTTCAGCAAACAGTTCACCGAGTCTGTAACCATTAAACTCCTTGTTCTCCAGTACATAGGAGAGAATCTTCAGCAGGTGGGATTTACCAGAACCAAAAAAACCAGAAATCCAGACCCCGTTTGCACCACGGTAATCATTGTAAGCAGAGAAAAAGTCACCAATCTTCTTTGATACTTCATTGGTGACAACATATTCCACAACTTCATCCAATACATGTTCTTGGTCATCTGCTTTTATAACCGTCTCGATAGTACGGTTAATGTCTCTTACGAAGAAATCTTTGAGAATCATTTCTTTAATTTATAGTTAGCGATGTTGAATGCACGGTAATAGTTATCGTCTTTCATCAGACCAAAAAGTTCCAGCGAATACCCATTGTAATCCCCAGCAAAGAAGGCAACAGTAGGTGCTTTCTTGGCAACATTCTGAAGGTTGTTCAAGACATTATGGCTTCTAATAAATGGAAATACCAGACCAATACCCGTTAAGAAGTAAACTTTCGCAGAAGCGGCATCAATCATACCCTTGATTTTCGGAATCAGCACTTCGTTAATATCCAAGATGGATTGAAGTGCTTCTTTAAACTCCTTCTTATCCATTGTCTTTTCAAGTTCGAATATCTCACCCTCACCGAGTTCCTCATTCAGAAGTTCCAGAGCGATATCATATAAATTCAGTTCCAGTACAGGAATACCGTTGGTTTCAAGTTTATTTTTAAGGCTACGAATTGCACGGTCAACCTCAATCTGCTGTTTTGGGTCAAATGCAGCAATAAAGAAGGGTATCTCACCGCCCAACGATTCCATGCGCAGGAACTCTTGGTTGCTGATGACTTGATATAAGTGTTCGAACTTTTTAACAATATCTTCCATTTCAGTGCCTTAATTGTTTTATGTCCCTGTCGGACATCATGAATATTTTAAGCCACATAGGGTCTTCTTTGAGAAGTGCATTAATTACATCCTGCTGAAGAATCTGTGGTTGTATGGTTTTTTCAACGGCATTATTGATAATCCCAGCCTGTTCCATAATGCGGAACATCACCTGTTTTGCTTTCTTTCGTGTGGATTCCGAAAACTTTTCGAGTTCGGGATGCAATGATATTTTGTTGTTAATAAATGAATTATAGTCGGACTCGTGTAACTGATAATCAAACACCAGCACCTTATCACGGATAACCTCTATAGCAAAGTCCCTGATGAATGCATAATGCTTGCAGACGGCAAGAAAAGCAATTTGTTTCTGGCTGTTCAGGTCTCCGTGAATCAGGATGTTTTTTTGGTCAGGGGTTAGTGTCTCCAACCGCTTCCTAATTTCACGGAATTCTCTGTCGGTTGTTCTGTTTTTTACCGAACCAAATACAACACCACTTTCTTTCACTATTGAAAGGTCAGTTATGTCATCCTCTTGTGCAGCCTTTGCTACCTTGACCATCTCATTCAACCGTAATGAAGCAGCAGTAAAAGACAATATGTATTTCGATTCGATATTCATCAAATATTGATAATTGCTTTTACAGGAACTTCAAGAATTTCGCTGATTTTCTGTAAATGTGCTCTTTTGGGCACACTTTTACCTGAGCACCAGTTTGAAACCGTCACCTCACTGACGCCAATTTTGTTGGCAAGCCACTTTTGTTTCAGACCTTTGGATTTCAGAAGTTCTTTAAGAAGCATCGATTTAAGAAAAGTTAAAGTTTTGGAGAATCGAATGTACGGAATTTTATTTTGAATTACTATAGAAAAAAACCTAAAAAAAGATTGGCATTTTTTAGAATATTATTGTCAGGTAAAAAAGAAAGGGGTGCAGCATCCTCTTAAACCACTGCACCCCTGATTGAAGTTAAAAAGGTAATTCCACCTCATCTACAATATCTATGCTTGATACATCAACGCACCATGCAGCAAGGTAACCTTTCTGCAATTCTGTATAACCAATTTGAATGCGGTATATCAGTTTCTTGGTTAGATGTGTTGCAGCGTACAATCCTGTATTTTGTTTAACGTATACATAATTTATGGTATCATATCCTGCTTCCCTTAATGCATCAATCCTATCCTGCATAATCGGATGCATATTGCTTATTTCCTTTATTTCGGTTTTAATCTGATTTAAAGTCTTCATTTTCATTGATTTTAAGTGTAATTTCATGACTTCTATCCAACATAATCACCATAATTCAACCGCCAAGATTGAGTGTCATCTCCAATGGATTGGACAATACGACTGGATTTGCTTATGCAATAGCAGGTTACACGCTTCTTACCTTTTCTTATGGTCTCGAAACCATTCTCTGCCATGAGTTTACCAATTACCAGTACGTTGATGCGTTTGCTGGCATGGGGGAATCTACCCAGCAATGCATTTACCAAATCCAGATTGGTAATCAGAAAGGTGTCACCAACTGTGTCTGGCTTCTGTACATACTCATCGAATATCAAATCGATATCTGAATATTGAATATAGTCAGCATAAATGTGCTTCAATTCCTGTTTGTTATCCTGCTGGTATGAATATGGGAAACCATTTACAAGCAAGTTATAGGCTTCCATAAACAAATCAGTGTAGTCGATTTCAGCCAGTTTTTCAAAATGAATTTTTTCAATTTCGAGAGGAATTATTCTTCGGTTTTGCTGTTCCCTGACTACAAACAGATAGTTGCCACTACCAGCAAAACTGCATCTGCGCTTAATTGTAGATATTCTTCGGTCATATTTTCTGCGCATGGTCAATTCTTTGGTGCTCAAAACTGTTTTGAACGTTTTGTCTTGCTCATACGAGCGACCATCCATTTCATCATCCACAATTAGCAAAGCCTGAGACATCAAGACCTTGAAATCATCATCAAAACTCAGGGAATGCTCTTTCCTATAACGTTGAAGTTCTTTCGGAAGAGTGTAGTTCCTGAGCAGGGTGGTCTTACCAAGACCTTGTTCAACAGATAATAGAGTTAAAAAGAACTCGTTGGGGTACTCATACCCCAGTGCCTGAGCAATCATTCCAACATACCATTTCTTCAGATACTTTATAAGTAGAGTCCTGTCAATGGATTTGTTCTTTAACACCATACAATCCAACCATCTTTCAAACATACCAACAGGATGCCTCTCTTTATTTGCTTCAATGAATTCAAGTAGAGGATTGATAACGGTGATATAATTCGACTTAATAGTCTCTTCGAACCGTGTCCTCGGAATCTCCTTGTCGAAATGCTTCTTCAAATCGATGTAAAGGGTGTTATAATCCAGTTCCTCGATTATTTTACCGTTGATAGTCAGGTCTTGGATAAATGTATCGTACCTAACACCTTTATCATTGAGGTATTTAGCGATATCGTCTGAAGTAATCTTATCAGGTTTGGTCTTTACCTCATATCCATAGTCTTTCAGCAATCTTACCGTGGTGCGGTAATCGTTCTTTCCTTCCAGCACCTGTAAAACCTGAAAGTGGTTGTACGGTTTTTCTGGTTGAAATTCCGTTGAAGTGCTGAAACAAAAGAAGGTCTTACTGTCTTTGAAATAGTACCCTGAATGTACTGCTGAAGACCCGTCCCTTAGGAGGTAAATCTTCTGGTCATCTTCCTTTACAACAGACCAGCCGTGCTTTTCAAATAATTCAACAATGAGGTATTTATTATTGAACTCATTTATGGCAGGTTCACTATAAGAAAATGGTTCACCGTTCTTTGATGTATTCCCTGATGGGAAGAATCGGGTCAAACTTCTTGCTAAATCAAGGAGTAAATTCCTTTCTTCTGGTGTGATGACTGGAATGTCTTCATAGAGGTTTTCAAGGTCAAGCACCCCTTGTATAATCTTATTGTTGACTTTGCTTGTGCAGAAGTAGCCGCCTTCACCACGGGTTTCGATGATAACAGTTCTATCTGAGTGAAGAGCCAGTTTGAGATTCTTATCTATAGTTGTGTCAGGGCATCTATAGATAAAATGTTGACCACCACTTGGTGTTGATTGAATAACCAACTTTTCAAGAAGTTCAGGGGGGATAATGTTGGAATATTCCGTGATAATTTTCCCTGTTGGGTCATTCTTGATGTCGATGTCGATACATTCAAGATTACCGCTTATTTTTCCCGTTATAATTCCAACCGTGCCTTGGTTAA
>Ga0302248_1001256_pt1 | contig 19736 bp, 19 predicted proteins | sample AAG_UR_Leu_MG_FD_193528 | JGI IMG/M metagenome (GOLD analysis project Ga0302248, IMG submission 193528) | Enriched activated sludge microbial communities from anaerobic digester in WTTP, New Holstein, Wisconsin, United States - AAG_UR_Leu | ecosystem: Engineered > Bioreactor > Anaerobic >... | reverse complement strand
AGTTGCCGTCCCACTCGATGCTCTGGGCCAGTCCGGCCTTGAGCGGCTCGGGCGGCGGGTTCTTGCCGCCGAGGACACCGGCGGCCAGGTGGCGCACGACCTTGCCATCGGCGCCGAGCACGGCAACTTCGACGTCGGCCGGGGCCGAGAGAGTGAACGCGATCCTGGTCTTCTCGCCGTCCTTGGTTGTCGTTGGCTTGGCGGTGAAGCTCACCTGCGCTGCCGTGGTTGTCTCGCCCGCCAGTGTCGGGCAGGCAAGCGCAAGGAACAGGGCGGGGACCAGAGGCATCTTCATGACCAAGTCCTTTCAAGGGGGCCCGCAGTTCATATACCCCGCTGCTCCTGAATTGCCAAAGGAAATCCGCTCGGGGCGGGTGTGCTCTGGATGGTGCGGGACTGCCGGGCCCGGAAGAGAAGCCGCCGGAGGACATGGTCCCCCGGCGGCGTTGGTTCAACCGGTGTCGGGCGGGTGCTAGCCTTCGAGCATCCCCTTGAGCAGGTTCATGGCTTCGGCCACGGCCACGTCGGAATCCTCGGGGATCTCCGCCGGATCGAAGGCCAGATAGCCCTTGTAGTCGCCGGCGCGCAGGACCTCGATGGCCTGAGCGACGGGCACGAAGCCCTGCCCGAAGATGGCCGGGGCCACCGCGGTGCGCTCCTCGAAGTACTCGTAGTCGGCCAGGTGCACGTGGCGGATCTGGTCGCAGAGCGAGTCGAAGGTGTCGGCCACGGGCTCGAGGCCGCGGACCGTCTCGGGGACGTTCCAGAGGGCCTGGAGCTTGGGGCTGTAGACCTGCTTGATGATCTCGCGCAGGAAGCGACTGTTGCGGAAGGTGCCGAAGGTTTCGACCAGCAGGCAGGTGGTGCTCTGCTCGACGAAGGCGGCGGCATCGGCCAGGGCGTCAGAGATGTAGTCGGCGGCGCCGGCCACCTCGACCTCCGGCGGGATGTCCCCACCGAAGACGCGCACGAAGGGCGAGGCCAGGTCCTCGGCGATCTTCACGTACTGCTCGAGGTCCTTCAGCGCCGCGGCGCGGGCGGCCGGATCGGCCGCGTGGAAGGACACGGGGGTGGCCAGGCACGCGATGCCCACGCCGGAGGAGCTGAAGACCTCGCGGATGGAGCGGAGCTTGTCGGGCTTGATGCCCAACTCCGCGCCGTGCTTGCCGCCGGCGCCGGCGACCAGTTCAACGCCGGCGTAGCCGTGCTTGACGGCGGCCCTGACCAGTTCGTCGGCCGACCACTGGGGCGCGGCCGCCGATGTGAAGCAGACCTTGAAGCCGCCGAAAGTCACCGGGCCGGCTGAGGACAGAGCTTCCTTACCGCTTTTCTTGGCCATGCATCGACTCCCTTCCGGAAATCTCGGGAAAAACGGGCCAGGAGTTCCGGATGGCTCCGGAAAACGGCCGCATTTTACACCGGCATGCTCGGCTGTCAAGGCCGCACCTGCAGATTCCCGCCCGAGCGCGGAGCGCGCTCCTTGACAGGCCTGCGCGGCCGCGGCATAATCCCCACCGTCGAAAAAGGCGGCGACGGAACGCCACGCTAGTGCGAAGGGAAGGCCCGGCGGATGGCAACCACTCTCCAGATGCTCCTCGATCTCCACAGAATCGATCTCGAACTGGCCGATGTCGCCCGCGAGACGCAGGCCCTGCCGGCGGCGGTGGCTGCCGCCGAGTCTGCCCTGGCCGCCGCCGAGTCCGAGCGCGCGGCACTGCTGGCCGAGGCGCGCGCCGCCCAGGTCGAGGCCGACCGTTCCGGCGTGGAGATCAAGAGCCTGGAGGAGAAGATCCAGAAGTATCAGACGCAGCTCAACATCGTCAAGACCCAGAAGGAGTACGACGCCATCCGCTCGGAGGTCGCCGGCTGCCAGAAGCAGATCTCGGACTTCGAGACCTCGGCGCTGGAGGCCTACGAGAAGGCCGAGACCCTGACGGGCAGGGCCCGGGGAATGGACCCGGCCATCGCCACCCGCAAGAAGGAGCTGGAGGCGGCGCGTTCCGTCCTGGCCGACCAGCTGGCCGACCTGGCCCACCGGCGGGAGAAGGCCGAGCGCTCCCGGGCCGAGGCGGTCAAGCCCATCGATCCGGAGGAGCTGCGCCGCTACGACAACGCCCAGGGGAAATACCCGGGGGCGGCCATGAGCCGGGTGGACAACGGCATCTGCGTGGCCTGCAACATGAAGCTTTCCCCGCAGGTCTACAACCTGGTGCTGATCGGCGACCCTCCGCAGCAGTGCCGCTCCTGCGGCCGCGTGCTCTACGCCGAGAAGAGCGCGGGCTGAGCGGAGCGCGCCGTAGGGTTTTCTGGAGAGCGGACTCTTGACAACGCTGCGCATCGAGATCGACGGCGGCAGCCGGGGCAACCCCGGGCCGGCCGCCTCCGCGGCCATTCTCCGTGAGGCCCCCGGGGCGGAGCCGGTCTGGGCCGGCGGCTGGCCGCTGGGCGAGGCCACCAACAACGTCGCCGAATACTCCGCCCTGGTGCGCGCCCTGGAGGTGGCCGCTGCGCGCGGCGCCCGGCGCGTCGAGATCCGCAGCGATTCGGAGCTTCTGGTCAAGCAGCTGACCGGCAAGTACAAGGTGGGAAGCCCGTTGATCCGGCCGCTCTACGCCCGGTCCCGGGAACTGCTCGAGGGCGTCGAGGGTTGGACGGCCCGCTGGGTGCCGCGGGAGGAGAACTCCGCCGCCGACGCGCTGGTCAACCGCGCGCTCGACTCCGGCCGGCCGGTGGGCGACGCGGCGGAAGAAGGGAGCGCATCGCCGATGGCAAACAGGAAGAAGACCCAGCCCTCCGCCGGTCCGGCTGCGGGCGTCGCGCCCAGCGGCTCGATCCCGGTGCTCTTCGCCGAGGGTAGTTCGCTCGCCGAAGCCTGGGAGAAGTCGCTTCTGGCCCTGGCCTCGTCCGGCGGGCGCATGCCCACCGAATACGACCAAAAGCTGGCCAGGGCCGAGGCCGACGAGCCCAGCCTCGACTGCACCATGCTCATGGTCGTGCGCGAGCCGGCCTCCGAGCCCTTCATCCACCGCGCCTTCCCCGGCGGCCTTGAGGATCTCGAGGAGTACCGCCAGGAGGTGCTCGACGGCATCAAGGATCACTGGGTCCGCGATCCGAACGATCCCAAGGACGAGCGCTGGGAGTACACCTACCACCAGCGGCTCTTCAAGTACGAGGTTCCGGGCGTCAAGGGGCGCATCGACCAGCTCGCCCGTTGCGTGGAGAAGCTCGCCAAGTCGCCATTCACCCGCCGGGCCCAGGCCATCACCTGGCAGCCGTGGTTCGACCTCGACTGCTACGACCCGGCCTGCCTGCAGAGCATCTGGCTGCGGGTGGTGCCCGACGCCCGGGACGTCTGGCACCTCAACATGGACGTCCGCTTCCGGAGCCGCGACGCTTACGACGCGGCCTACATGAACTGCTTCGCGCTGATCTCCCTGCAGGAGCGGCTGGCCGGGGAGCTGGCCGAGAAGGCCGGGCGCGAGGTGCGCCTCGGTCGCTACGCCGACTTCTCGGACAGCTACCACATCTACGGGCGGAGGCTCGCCCACTTCCGCGAGAACTTCCTGCGCCAGGTGAAGGAGCGCTCCTTCGAGGACCGCACCTGGACGCGCGAGTTCGCCGAGGAGATCTTCGCCGAGGCCCGCCCGCGGATCCGCGAGAAGGTCGCGGCCGTGGACGCCCAGCGCCCGCCGAAGCCTGCGGCCGGCTAGCGGACAGCAGGGTCCCCGGCGTGATCGGTCGAGCTCTCGCCGCCGGTGCGGGACTGCTTCTGGTCCTGGCGGCAGCCGTGCCGGCTCGCGCCCAGGGGGTCGTACTGGGCACATCCGGCGCCCAACTCCCGTTCGAGCGCGTCCGCGCGCTGCTCGTCTTCCAGGAACTGGGCCTGGTCTCCGACCAGCGCGCCAGGGCTTCCGACAACGTCGAGGATCTGCTCGTCGAGATCCGGCTGGCCGCGCCCGCGCCGGCCGGGGCCGTCTGGGTGCTGGCCGCGCCGCGGGGCGCCTCGGTCCGGCCGGGCATCCCGGCGGTCCTCGACGAGACATCCGCCCATTGGCGCGCGTGGCGGCCGGCGGCCGGTGCGGCATCCGCGCCGATCATGGATTCGCCCTGGCCGCCGTCGAGCGCCGAAGGCATTCCCGGGAAGTTCGCCGGACCGATGGAGCTGCCTGCGCTGGAGAGCATGCTCAGAGACCGTGGGGAAGCACTGCCCGCCGGGACGCGCGCAGTCGCCGTCGCCGAGGCCGCCGAGGGCTGGCGCTTCTTCCTGGCCGAGGTTCCCTCCGGCTCCGAGCGGCTCTCGGCGCACCTGCGCTTCAACGCCGAAGTGGCCATGTACCCGGGCGCGCTGGGGGCTGTTGCAGCCGCGGAGGCCGGCGGCGAAGCGGGGCGGGGTGGGGGCGGGGCCGGTCAGTGCGGGCTGCCGCCGTTGGAGCTTATGGTCCTGCACAGTCATTTCCTCAACGTCGACGACAACGTGGTCGGCCTCGCCGGGCGCCTCGGGCTGGCGAAGGTCTACCAGGACCCCGGCACCCTCCAGGACGGCGGGCATCTCTGGGCCGACCCGGCCTGGAGCCGCCCCGGTCCGGTGCTGGAGTCGGCCGGGAAGCTCAAGGCCTCCGCCGGGTTCATGGCCGAGGCGGCGCCCAAGGGGCTCTTCTTCATGACCGTGGTCGCGGGCGCGCCGCGCTGCGCCGCTCCGGCCAGGCTGGACTTCCGAATCTTCAGCCACTACCCCAGCGGGGTCGACCCGCTGCCCTCGGGCCGCTCGGCCTTGTGGCTTGCGGCGCTCTCGGCGGTCCTGGTGGTCCTGGCCGTCTGGCTGCTCAAACGGAAGGGGTTCGCGGAATGAGGCTGCTGCTGCTCTCCGTGGTGGGCGGACTGCTGCTGTCCGGGTGCCGGGGCGACCGCTCGGGACTCCGGCCGGTCGGCGAGCCGGCGGCCCGGAACTGGTCCGAGGTCATCGACTTCCCGGTGCTGGGGCTGCACATACGGCTCGAGCCCGGCCGGGAGCTTTTCCGCGACGACGGGCTCTTCCGCGGGAACCTCGCGCTGCACGCCGCTGACCTCAAGACCGAGCCCGAGGCCGCGGACCTGACGGTGTCCGGCCGCCCGGCCGAGGGGCTGCTGGCCCGGGGGCGCGGTCCCGACGGCGTCCGGCGCGCGCTGGTCTGGGCGGCCGCCACGGGGGACCAGCCGTCCGACCGCGCCCGGCGCGAGGGGCTGCGCGCCGCCGCCGCCGTCAGCCTGGGCCGGCGCGCCGACCTGGAGAGGTACTTCCTCGCTCGCAATCTCCGGGCCCAGATGCAGGCGGTCAGCGACGACGTTCTGGTGGCCATGGTCGAGCTCTACGCCCTCCACCTCCAGGGCCGGCCGTTCCAGTGGGGCAGCGGCCCGGAGCGTAACCAGGCGGCCCAGTTGCTCATGGCCATGGGCGTGGGGGAGAAACCGTGAGCCCGGGGGGGCGCCGGGTATTTGCCGCCGCATTGGCCGCCGGGGCGGCCGCGGCCTGCCTGGCGATCGGCCTGATGGCCTGCCGTCGCTGCCGTCCGGACGCGGCGTCGGTGTCGGGGCGCAAAGCCGGTGCGGCCGCCGCGGCGGAGGAGGCCTTCCTGCTTTCGCACGACCAGGTGATGGGCTCGGGCTTCAACGCCAAGGCCTTCTTCCCGGCAGCGAGGGAGAAGGAGGCCAGGGCCGCCCTGTCGGCCGCCCTGCAGGCCGCGCTCGACCTCGAGAAGAAGATCAGCAAGTACGACCCGGCCAGCGAAGTCCGTCGGTCCTGGGATCTTCGAGCCGGCGAGCGCCTGGCGGTTTCCGCGGAGACCTTCAGGGCGCTGGAGCTCTCCAGGGATCTCTGGAAGCGCTCCGGCGGGGCCTTTGACTGCACCGTTCAGCCGCTCATCGACCTGTACAAGTTCACGGGCAAGGAGGAGCGCCTGCCCACCGACGCGGAGGTCGCCGCGGCGCGGGCCAAGGTCGGATCGGACCGGCTCCTGCTTGAACCGGACGGGCGCACTGTGGCCCTGGGGGCTCCGGGCATGAAGGTCGACCTGGGGGCGGTCGGGCAGGGTTTCGGGGCGGACGTGGCCTGCGAGGCGCTCCGGAAGGCCGGCGCCAGCGGCGCTCTGGTCGAGCTCGGCGGCGAGGTGCGGGCCGCTGGGCGCAAGCCGGACGGCTCCCCCTGGAAGGTTGCCGTGGTCCACCCGCGCGCCACCGGCAAGACCATGACCGTCGCGGAACTGGACGGCAACGCCGTCTCCACCAGCGGCGACTACGAGAAGTACTTCCTGACGACCGAGGGCGCGGCCCCGGCTTCGGTCGACAGCCGGCTGACCACCAAGCCGAGGCAGCGCCGGGCCAGCCACATCCTGGACCCCCGGACCGGCAAGCCGCTGGTGGGCGGCGCGGTCAGCGTCACGGTCATCGCCCCGGAGTGCTCGCTCGCCGATGGCCTGGCCACGGCGGTCAGCGTCCTCGGTCCGGTCGAGGGGATGAAGCTGGTGGAGAGCTACCGCGCGGAGGGAAGGGCCGTCGAGGTCCTGATCATCGAGGAGGCCGCCGACGGCAAGCTCGTGCCGCACCTTTCGCCGGGGCTCAAGGGCAGGCTCAGGGTGGACCTGGAGGTGCCGGCAGGGGCTGACGGGGCCGCGGACTGAGACCGGGGGGATCGATGCCCATCACCGTCGACTGCGCCTACCCCGGAGGCAACATCATCGTCGAGCGGATCGACGGAGACCGCCTGGTCGTCCGGCAGGACCTCCGCGACACCGATCAGTGGTGGTTCTGGTGGAACTTCCGGGTGCGCGGAGCGGCCGGGCGGACGCTCCGCGTCGAGTTCGCCGACGAAAGGGGGCCGGTGGGGCCCAACGGAGCGGTCCTGAGCACCGATCGCCGTGACTGGCGGTGGCTCGGCGGCGAGTTCGACAAGCACGGCTTCACCGCCGCCGTGCCGGCCGGGGCGGACGATGCCTATCTGGCCTTCTCCTTCCCCTACCAGTTGGAGGACTGGGATCGTTTCGCCGCGGCCCTGGGCGGGCGGTCGGAGGTGCGCTCTGCCGAGCTGGTGCGCACCGAGAAGGGGCGGTCGCTGCCGGTTATGACCATCGGGAATCCGGAACGCGCCGCGCGCCACGCCATCTTCACCTGCCGGCACCACGCCTGCGAGGCTGTGGCCAGCTACGTCCTTGAGGGCGTCATTGAGGGGTTGCTCGCGCCGGGTTGCGACCGGCTGCGGCGGACGACGGCCTTCAGCGTCGTGCCCTTCGTGGACCTCGACGGCGTCGAGGCCGGCGACCAGGGCAAGGCCCGCCGGCCGCACGACCACAACCGCGACTACCTGCCCGAGCCGCTCTACCGCGTCACCCCGGCGGTCCAGGCCCTGGTCCGCGACCTGTCCCGGCGGGGGCTGGCGCTCTTCGTCGATTTCCACTGCCCGTGGATGCGCGGGCCGCGCAACGAGTCGGCCTACCTGGTGGAGCCGGTCGCCCCCTGGGCCGCGGAGCTCGCCCGGTTCCGGGAGATCCTGAAGCGCACCCCGACCGGAGAAGTGCCCTACACCGGGCGCGACGACATCGCCTCTGGGGTCGATTGGAACTCGGGCACAGCCCCGACCTCCGTCCGCTTCGCGCTGGACCACGGCGGCCCGGCGCTCCGCACGGCCTTCACCCTGGAGTTCTCCTACTCGGTGACCGAGGGGGCGCCCGCCACACCCGAGCGCGCCAGGGAGTTCGGCCGGGGGATGGCCGGGGCGTTCGCGGAGTACCTGGGCGACTGACACGACGGCTCTAACGCTCAACAACCAACAGCCAACAACCAACGTCCAACAATAAGGAAGATGATTCCGCTTTGTTGGCTGTTGAGCACACGGGCATTGGCAGCGCCGAACTGATGGCCTGATACGCTGCCGACGCTTCAAGCGCCCTGTTGGTTCGCCGTTCCCGCCGCCGCTTCGATTCGCCGTGCGAGCAGCGAGCATTCCAGCACCCGCTTCTCGATGCCGCCGGGGGCCCCGCCGGTGCCGTGCAGGGAGATCGCGAAGGTCCGGCCGCGGTAGGCCAGCGGGAAGGCCACGTTCCAATCACCGCCGTCGGTGACCGTGGCGTAGCCCTCCTTTCGCGCCGCCGCCAGGCGTTTCACGAGGGCCCCGAGCCCGCCGGCCGGGGAGCGGCCGGACTCGGCCTTGAGGCTGGCCGCGAGCAGCCGTCGCGCCTCATCCTCCTGACGCGCGGCCAGAAGGACCGTCCCGCAGTTCGAGCGGTGCAGCGGGAACTGGTAGTCCTCGGCCAGGGTCCCGGCGCCCTTCTGCAGCGTGCTGCGGTAGAGATAGACCAGCCGGTCGCGGTGCAGCCCGACCAGCGCCCCGTGGCACCCCAGGCGCGCGGCCGACTCGGCGATCAGCGGCACCGCCAGCCGGGCCAGCGGAAAGTGGCTCAGGGCCTTCTGCCCGAGAGGGACCAGCCCCAGGTCCAGGCTGAACTCGCGGTAGCTGTCCTTCCGGACGTAGCCGATCTCGGCCAGGTCCGCGAGCACCCGGCTGACGGTGCTCGGGTGGAGGCCGGTCCGCTTGGCGATGTCCTTCAGGGTGACCGGGCCGTCTCCGGAGGCCACCACGTCGAGGACCGCGAAGACCTTCTCCAGGGTGTTGCGCATGGGAGCGGGTTATAGCTCCGTCCTGGGCCCATGTCAACCACGGCCACGATATTGCGTTTAGCGCAATTTGGTATTGACAGTTGCCCTCCCGCGGTGTAGACTCCCGGTATGGAACCCATGACGGCGAGAGAGCGCCTCCTGGCCGCGCTCCGCGGGGAGCCGGTCGACCGCGTCCCGATCTGGCTGCTCTTCCCCTACCACCGGCTCGGCTGCTACGCCGACGTCCGGACCGTCCCGAGCTACCGCGAGGTCTTCGGGGCCAGCCGGGGCAGGGCCGTTTCGCTCGACCGGCGGCACCTGTCTGCGCCGCTCTTTGAGCCTGAGGTGGCGGTCCGGAGCGAGAGGACGGAGGAGGAAGGCTGGCGGGTCGAGCGCGAGGCCGTCGAGTGGCGCGACGTCCGGCTCGTCGCCGAGACCCGCCGGCGCGGCGACGAGGTGCGCGTCCGGAAGCTGATCTCCTCGGAGGAGGACCTGCGGGCCTTCTGCCGGCTGCCGGTCGAAACCGACCCGGGGCGGCTTAGCGCCGCGCTCGAGGCGCAGCTTGAAGCTCACCGCCGGGAACGCGCCGAACTGCCGGCGGAGTTCGGCGCCACCATGCTCGACCTCGGCGAGCCGATAGGCGTGCTCTACTCGCGCTCGGAGCTCACCGAGTATCCCGTGTGGTCGCTGACCGCAGACGAGCTGGTCCGCGGCCTGCTCGACCGGCTGATGGAGCGGCTGCGGGTCGTCTACTCCTTCTGCCTGGAGCGGGACCTCGCCGAGGTCTACTTCCTGGTGGGCAGCGAACTGGCCTCGCCGCCGATGGTGAGCCGCGAGACCTTCCGGCGCTGGATCGTGCCCTACGCCCGCGAGCTCATCGCCATGATCCACGCGCGCGGCCGGCTGGCCATCCAGCACTATCACGGCCAGATCCGCGAGGTCCTGCCCGACTTCCTGGAGATGGCCCCCGACGGCCTGCACACCATCGAGGCCCCGCCCAACGGCAACTGCACCATGACCGGGGCCTACCAGGTCGTCGGCGACCGGATCGCCCTGATCGGCAACATCCAATACGACTGCTTCCGGTCGTACCGGCCCGGCGAGATGCGCGAGGCGGTCCGCGCGCTGCTCGAGGAGTGCCGCGGGCGCAGGTTCATCCTCTCGCCGTCGGCGGGGCCCTACGAGCCGGAGATCAGCGAGCGGATGCAGGCCAATTACCTGGAGTTCCTGGAGGCAGGTTGGGAGTTCGGATCATGAGCAACCCAACGGTTCTGGAGCCCGCCCGCAGCGTTCCCGTGGCCTACGAGGCCGACGTCTGCGTGATCGGGGGAAGCTGCACCGGCGTCTTCGCGGCCGTGGCCGCCGCCCGGCGCGGCGCGCGCGTGGCGCTGGTCGAAGCCCAGGGGATGCTCGGGGGCACGGCCACGTCGGGCCTGGTGGCCGTCTGGCACAGCCTGCTCGACACCCGCTTCGAGCGCCAGATCATCGCCGGGCTCACCGCCGAGGCCGTCGAGCGCCTCGACCGGCGCGGGGCCCTCACCCGGCGCGGCCGCGACGCCAATCTGGCGCTGATCTTCAGCCCGGCGGAGCTGGCCCTGGAGCTCGACCGCCTGGCCGCCGAGGCCGGTGTGCGCGTCTTCCTGCACGCGCGCTTCGCCGCCCCCGTGGTCGAGGACGGCCGCGTCGCCGCCGCGGTCATCGAAGACAAGAGCGGCCGGCGGGCGATCCGCGCGCGCTTCTTCGTGGACGCCAGCGGCGACGGCGACCTGATCGACCGCGCCGGGCTCGCCACCCGGTCGATGGGCGACCTCCAACCGCCCACGACCTGCGCGGTGCTCCGCGGGCTGGCCGTGCTCAAGGAGAGGAACCCGGGCTTTTCGATCAACAGGGCGGTCTTCGACCCGAAGCTCGAGGGCGCGCTCGAGTGCGGCTTCCTCTGGACCGCCGACCTCCCGCTCGGCCCGGACATGACCCTGGTGGCCGGCACACGGGTGAACGGCGCGGACTGCTCCGACGCCGACCAACTGACGCACGCGGAGCAGGAGGGCCGCGCCCAGGTCCGGCGGATCGTCGACCTGCTCCGCAAGAACTTCGCCGGCGGCGAAGAGCTGCGCCTGGCCGCGCTCCCCGGGCACATCGGCGTCCGCCAGACCCGGCAGATCGTCGGCCGGCACCGGCTCACCGAGCAGGAGGTGCTCGCCGGGACGCGCTTCCCCGACGCCATCGCCAACGGCAGCTACCGCGTCGACGTCCACCACAACGACCGTGCGGGGATCACCTTCCGCTACCTGGACGGCCGCGAGGTCTTCATCCGGGCCGACGGTACGGACGAGCGCCGGCGCTGGCGGCCCGAGCAGTCCGAGGACCCGACCTTCTACCAGGTCCCCTACCGCTCGCTCGTCCCGGAGGGCAGCCGCAACGTCCTGGCCGCCGGGCGGCTGGTAGACGCCGACCGCGGCGCCTTCGGCGCAGTGCGGGTGATGGTCAACTGCAACCAGACCGGCGAGGCCGCCGGGGCCGCCGCAGCCCTGGCGCTCGACTCCGGCCGGGATGCGGGCGAGGTCGACACTGCGAAGCTCCGGAAGGAGCTCGCCACCGGCGGGGCGGCGGTGGTCTGAGGAGGACATCGTGAACGAGCTAAAGCACGACGTCGACTTCTGCGTGATCGGCGGCGGGATGGCCGGCCTGTGCGCGGCGGTGGCCGCCGCCCGCCACGGCGCCGAGGTGGCGTTGGTCCAGGACCGACCGGTCCTGGGCGGCAACGCCTCGAGCGAGATGCGCATGTGGGTCTGCGGCGCGCACGGCGAGAACAACCGCGAGACCGGCATACTTGAGGAGCTCCAGCTCGAGAACCTGCGCCGCAACCCGCTGGCCAACTGGTCGATCTGGGACAGCGTCCTCTGGGAGGCGGCCCGTTTCCAGAAGGGGCTGAAGCTCTTCCTCAACACGACCTGCACCGGTTTGGAGATGGACGGCCCGCGGATCCGCACGGTGCACTGCCGGGGCCTCACCAACGAGAAGCTCCACGCCATCAGCGCGCGGCTCTTCGCGGACTGCTCCGGCGACTCGGTCCTGGCCCCCATGAGCGGCGCGGAGTTCCGCATCGGGCGCGAGGGCCGCGAGGAGTTCGGCGAGGACATCGCCCCCGAGGCCGCCGACCGCAAGACCATGGGGCTCTCCCTGCTCCTGACCGTCCGGGAGCGCCCCGGCCCGTGCGCCTTCACGCCGCCCCGCTGGGCGCGGGTCTTCGAGTCGGACGCCGAGCTGCCCTTCCGAAACCACGACATTGTCAAGAACCCGACCAACTTCTGGTGGATCGAGCTGGGCGGCGAGGCCGACAGCATCGCCGACACCGAGGAGCTCCGCGACGAGCTCCTGGCCGCGGCCTTCGGGGTCTGGGACCACATCAAGAACCGCGGCGACCACGGCGCGGCCAACTGGGACCTGGACTGGGTGGGCTTCCTGCCGGGGAAGCGCGAGAGCCGCCGCTACCTCGGCGACCACGTCCTGACCCAGCACGACGTCCGCGCCGAGGGCCGCTTCGAGGACATCGTCGCCTACGGCGGCTGGAGCATGGACGACCACCATCCGGCGGGGCTGCGCCACCCGGGCGAGCCCACCGTCTTCCACAAGGCGCCGTCGCCCTACGGCATCCCCTACCGCTCGCTCTACTCCCGGAACGTGGAGAACCTGTTCTGCGCCGGGCGGAACATCAGCGCGACCCACGCGGCCATGAGCTCGACCCGGGTCATGGCCACCTGCTCGCTGGTCGGCCAGGCGGTGGGCACCGCCGCGGCGCTCGCCGCCGATAAGGGACTCTCGCCGCGCGGCGTCGGCCAGACGTCGCTCGCGGAGCTCCAGGCCGCGCTCATGGACGACGACTGCTGGCTGCCCTGGAAGCGCCGGGAGATCCCGGAGCCCGCGCGCAGCGCGAAGCTGGCCGCCTCGGCGGGCGACCCGGAGCCGCTCCGCAGCGGCGTCGACCGGCCGCAGGGCGCCGACTCGAACGCGTGGACCGCGAAGCCCGGCTCCTGGGTCGAGTGCCGCTTCGACCGGCCGCGGCGGGTCAGCGAGGCCAGGATGGTCTTCGACAGCGACCTGAACCGCTACCGGCTGGGAATGCGCGTCAACTATCCGCTGGCCCAGACCGAGCAGCATCTGCCGCCGGGGCTGGTCAAGTCGTTCCGGCTGGAGCTCCTCCGCGCCGGCGAGCGTCATCCGGTGGTCGAGGAAAGCGGGAACGCCCAGCGCCTGGTACGCCGTTCCCTGGCCGGCGAGGCCGAGGGCGTTCGTCTCACCGTGCTCGCCACCCACGGCGCGCCAGAGGCGAGAGTCTTCGCGTTCCACGCGCTATAGGCAGCATGCCTAGTCGCCCGCGGCGGAACTTTCCGCCGCCGCGGCTGACTTCGCCTTCGTCCCGCTTCTGCGATCTTTGCGTCCTGGGGCCGTAGTCTCACGAGAAATCAGCCGAGGTCCGCTTAAGCTGCCGTGGCCGTGGCTGTTAGGTAAGGCCGGCAGAAACTTCCACTGCCCTGATCCCAATGGCATAGCCATTGCTCTCCGCAGGCCGGAACCGTGTCGCGGAGGAGCAGATGCTCAGAACCGGGAAGAATGCGGAAGGCGTGGCGACAGCCTGCGGGCGGATCGACGCGTTGGCCCGGATGGTCGGTCCGGAACTGGGTCGCTGGATGATAGAGGTCGCCGGCCGCAGCGCCGGGCGTTCCATCCGGAGCCGGGTCGGCGAGTCCGCCGAGGGCGCAGCGCCGTCCGAGGTTGCCGGACTGCCGGCTGCGGTCGCCCGTTCCGGCCGCGCGGGGGCCGGGCGATGATCCACGGCCTCTACACCGCCACCTGGGGCGCCATCGCATCCGAGATGCGCCACCAGGTCATCGCCAACAATCTGGCCAACGTGAACACCCCCGGCTTCCGCGCCGACTGGACGGCCATGACCGGCTACCGCAACCTGGACGAGGTGCGCGCCGAGGTCGCCCGCCCGGACCGGAGACTGCTCTGGACCGTGGGCGGCGGTGCCATGGTCGCCGAGACCCGCACCATGCACGCGGCCGGCCCCGCCCAGGAGACCGGTCGCAGCACGGACCTGGCCATCAACGGGGACGAGGGCTTCTTCGCCGTGCAGCGCGGCGAGGAGGTCCGCTATACCCGGGCTGGCAACTTCCGGATCGGGCCGCGCGGGGAGTTGCTCACCGCCGATGGTTCCTGGCAGGTGCAGGGGGAGGGCGGCGGTCTCATCCTGGTCGGCGGTCCGGACTTCACCGTCGGGCGCGACGGCACGGTCAGCCGGGTCCGGGAGGGGCTCACCGAGGAGGTCGGGCGCGTCCGTCTGGTGCGCTTCGACCGCCCCGACCGACTGGTAAAGACCGGCGAGACCATGTTCCAGGCCCCGGAGGACGCCGGGGTCCGCGCGGGCGGGGCCGAGGTGGCCGTGGAGCAGGGCTTCCTGGAGGGCTCGGGCACCAACGCCGCCGAGGGCATGGTCCGGATGATCGAAGCCTTCCGCAGCTACGAGTTCAACATGCAACTGGTGCGTGCTCACGACCAGCTGCTCGGCCAGGCTGCCTCGGGCATCGCCCGGCTGAGTTAGTGCAGGAAAGGGGAGAGGGAACATGCTCAGATCGCTTTGGACGGCGGCCACCGGGCTCAGCGCCCAGCAGCGCAACGTCGACGTGACCGCCAACAACCTGGCCAACGTCAACACCGCCGGCTTCAAGCGGAGCCGGGCCGACTTCCAAGACCTGTTCTACTCGCGCCTCCGTGAGCCGGGCATGCAGGCGGCCACCCCGGGGCTGTTCGTTCCGACCGGCATTCAGGTCGGCAACGGTGTGACCAACGTGGCCACCACCATCAGCTTTGTGCGCGGGGCGCTGCAGAACACCGAGCGCCCGGAGGACGTGTCCATCCAGGACGACTCCAGTTTCTTCCAGGTGATCTCGGCCAACGGCGAGACCCTCTACACCCGCGACGGCAACTTCCACCGCGACTCGGGCGGGAACATCGTGACTGCCACGGGGCTGAAGCTCAGCCCCGGGCTGACCGTGCCCGCCGACGCCGTGGGGTTCACCTTCGCGCCCGACGGCACGGTCTGGGCCCGGATGGGCGCCAATCAGGCCGACCAGAACATCGGGCAGATCCAGCTGGCCTTCTTCCCCAATCCGGCCGGGCTGCGGGCGTTGGGTGGCAACCTCTTCGTCCAGACCGAGTCCTCCGGACAGGCCCAGCAGGGCACGCCCGGCTCCGACCAGTTCGGCGAGCTGCAGAGCAGCTTCCTGGAGATGTCCAACGTTGACGCCGCCCGCGAGCTGATCAACCTGATCCAGGCCCAGCGCGCCTTCGAGATGAACTCGCGGAGCATCCAGACCTCCGATGAGATGCTCCAGACCACCGCGGCGCTGAGAAGGTAGGAGCAACGCCGTGATCCGCGCCGTCGCCGTCCTCCTGGCCGTCCTGAGCCTGGCCGCAGCCGCGGCCCGGGCCGACGGGGAGCCGGCTGCGGATCTGCGCGTCCGGATGCGTCCGAGCGCGGCGGCCGCCGGCGGCTTCGTGCGCCTGGACGAAGTGGCCGAGCTGTCCGGGCCCCGCGCCGCCGAGGCCGCCGGTGTGCTGCTGGGACGCGCTCCGGATGCGGGGCGCTCCCGGGCCATATCGGCCAGGTCGGTCGGCCAGCGGCTCGAGGAGGAGGGCTTCGACGCCCGCCGCGTGGAGCTCTCCGGGGCCGTCGAGACAGTGGTCGGCACTGCCGCGCACGGCGAGGCCCCGGCGGCCGTTGCCTCCAGCCGCGCAGGCGGGGCCAAGACGGCGGCCGGCTCGGATGACATTCTCCGGGAACTGGCCGCCGGCTGGATCCGTTCCGCGCTGGCCGCCAGGCTGAAGTGCGCGGCCGAGGAGCTGGACGTGAGGGTCGATTCTGCCCGCGCTGCCGGAACGGCCGGCGAGCTGCGCGAAGCCCGGGCCGAAGTGCAGTGGAGCGGCTCGCAGGTGCGGCTTGGGCGCCAGAGCGCGGTCATCACGCTGAGCGATGGCGGGAAACAGGCCGGGCGCGTCCAGGTTGGCTTCGACGCCGGCGTCTTCAGGACCGTTCCGGTGGCCGCCCGCGACCTGCCCGCCGGCCGGCTGCTGGCCGCCGAAGACGTGGCCAGCGCCAGGGTGCGCCTGACCGACCTCTCCGCCGAACTGCCCTCCGAGGCCGGGCTGCTCTCCGGGGTGGTCACCTCCCGGGCGCTCCGGGCGGGCGCGCCTTTCGACGCCCGGACGCTGGTGCGCCAGACCGTGGTGCGCCGCGGGCAGCCGGTGACCCTGGTCTGCGAGTCGGGGGCGGTGAGGATCTCCGAGACGGCCATCGCCTGTGCCGACGGAGCCCTGGGCGACCTTGTGACCGTGGAGCGCGCGGGCGGCGCCCGCAAGCAGCAGCTGGCCGGCCGGGTGGCCGGCCCCGGCCTGGTAAAGATGGAGTAGGACATGAAGCTGGCAACCTTGGTGTGCGCCGTGAGTGCGATGCTGGCCGGGGCGGTTCCCGTCCGCGCCCAGGAGTCAAAGGGCGGCAACCCGGGCAGCCTGTGGGGCGGAGGCAATCTCATCGCCGAGAAGGGGTTCAACCGGCACGACCTGGTGACCATCGTCATACGGGAGTCGTCCAAGGTCGGCACCAAGATGGACACCACCTACGACCGCAAGGGCGAACTGAGCCTGGAAATCGCCAAGGCCTTCAACATCAAGACCGACAAGGGGCTGAGCTATCAGCCGCTGACCACGACCAGCAAGAAGCCGGAACTGGACATATCCAGCGAGCGCAAACACGAGAACAGTGGCGAGATCAAAGCCAACGAGGAATTCAGCGCCAAGGTGACAGCCGAGGTCATCGAAATCCTGCCCAACGGGCAGCTCGTGCTGGAAGCCCGCAAGCGCGTGAAGATCGGCGAGGACACCACCTTCCTGGTGCTGACCGGACGCTGCCGCCCCCAGGACGTGAGCGGCGACAACACCGTCGACTCCGATCGGGTGGCCGATGCCCACATCCAGTACAGCCCCAAGGGTGCGGTGGGCGACGCCAACAAGCGCAGCCTGCTGACCAGGTTCTTCGATTTCATCAACGTCTTCTAGAGGAGGCCCTGTGCGCACACTGACCCTCTCCCTGGCCGCCGCGCTGCTGGCCGTCCCGCTGGCGGCCTGGCCGGGCGCCGCCCGGGCCGGGACCATCCGCGATCTCGCGGAGGTCAAGGGTGCCCAGGAGCAGCAGCTCTACGGCGTGGGCCTGGTCGTGGGCCTGCGCGGCACCGGCGACAAGACCGCCGAGACCCGCAAGCGCATCGCCCAGCTGCTGGCCAACGGTTTCCGCTTCACCGCCAAGGCCGAGGACCTGACCACCAAGAACATCGCCCTGGTGCTGGTCACCGCCCGGGTCCGGCCCTTCCTCAAGCAGGGTCAGCGCTTGGACGTGACCGTGAGCTCGATTGGCGACGCCTCCAGCCTCGAGAACGGCACGCTGATCCCCACCCCGCTGCACGCCAGCGACCCGGATGTCCAGTACGTCCGGGCCGAGGGCCTGGTCTCGGTCAAGGCCGCCGACGGCGCGGTGCTCTCGCCGACATCCGGGACCGTGTCCGGCGGCGGCATCCTGGAGCGCGAGGTGCCGGCTCCGCCGCTGGAGGTTGTTGGCACGGGCGCCGACGGCCGGCGCGTCGAGTACATCGAGCTGATCCTGCGGCAATCCGACTTCCGCCTGGCACGGGAGGTGGCCGACTCGGTCAACACGTTCCTGCGCGTGCCGCAGGAGGCCCCGGCCGCCCGGGCGCTGGACGCCGCCCTGGTCCGGGTCGAGATCCCCTCGGCCTACGCCGCCAACAAGGTCGGCTTCATCGAGGAGATCACCAATCTGCCCGTGGCCTACGAGCCGCCGGCCACCGTGCGCATCAACGAGCGCACCGGCGTGGTGGTGATCACCGGCGCGGTCAAGGTCAACAAGGCGGCCATCTCGGTCGGCAACATCCAGATGAAGGTCGAGGAGGATGGGGCCCTGCTGGTCGACCTGCAGGCCACCACGCGGAAGCTGGCCTACAGCAACTCCGAGCTCATCGCCATCATCAAGGAGCTCGATCGGGCCAAGGCCCTGCAGGCCAGGCTGATCTGCGAGTAGGGGAGGGGAGCGGCGTGGCAGGCATCGCGACTTCCAGAGCCGGGACGGCCCCGGCCGACCGTTCGCGCGACGCGCGCTGGGAGTTCATGCTCCAGGCCGGCCGGGTCCCGGCAGGCGGCAAGGACCAGCGGGAGTTCACCCGTTACCTCTGCCGCCAGCTGGAGTCCACGGCAATCAACGGCATGCTCCAGGTCGCCCGGAAATCCTCGGCCCGGGACGGGCTGCTCTCCGGCGGCTTTGCCGGGTCGGTCTTCCAGGGCCTGGCCGACGAGGAGTACTCGCGCATGCTGGCCGCCCGCGGAGGTTTCGGGCTGGGCGACCAGCTCTACCGGCAGATGACCACGTCGGCGCAGGCCATCGGGGCCTACCGGCGGACCATGGAGATGAGCCCGGCGGCCGGGAATGCCGCTCAAGGGGCATCTCAGAAGTCCGATTACTAGTCAGGAGGCGTAGATGTCAGCGAAGATCGACAGGCTGGCGGCGGTTCTCGAGGAGGAGCTGGCCCTGACCCGGCGGCTGCTGGACCTGGCCAAGGATGCCCGCGCCGCGGCCGTTTCCGCCGACCCGACCCTCCTGGCCCAGATCGTCTCCGAGCAGGAGGAGAACGCTGCGAAGCTGGAGGCCATCGAGGTCGACCGCGCCGCGGCGGCCAGGGAAGTCGCCGCCGAGGCGGGGATGGACGTTTCCGGACGGATCAAGCTGGCTGCCATAGTCGAGCGCCTCGGCGGGGAGCCGGCCGCCCGGCTGCGCCGGCTCGGCGGGCGGCTGCGGGCCGTGGCGCTGGACCTGCGCGAGGCCAGCACCCGGACCCGCGAGATCCTGGAGGCCTCGCTGATTCACATCGACGGTTTCTTCAACGTGCTGTCCCGCGCCCAGAACGGCCCCGGCGCCTACGGGGCGCCGCGTGCGCGCCGCGGCTCCTCGTCGGAGGCCGCCCTGATGGACCGGAAGGCCTGAGGCGGAAGGAGTCGGGACATGGGCGTCTCCCCGGCACTGCACACGGCCCTCAGCAGCCTGCTGGCTCAGCAGGTGGGCCTCAACACGGTCGGGCACAACCTGGCCAACGCCAGCACCCCGGGCTACAGCCGGCAGCGCGTCAACCTGCTGCCCCAGACCGCCTCCCGCTACACCTACGGGGCCATCGGTCAGGGCGTGAAGGTCGACAGCATCACCCGGACCGTGGACGAGTTCGTCAACTCCGAGATCCGGGGCTCCCAGACCACCCTGCAGGGCCTGGAGTCCCGCCAGCTCGCGTACGAGCGCCTGGAGGCGATGTTCAGCGAGTTGACCGGCAACGACCTGTCCACGGCCGTGGACAGCTTCTTCCAGTCGCTGCACGACCTGTCCGCCACGGTTGACAGCCAGCCCACCAGGGAGCAGGTCGTCCAGGAGGCCCAGACCCTGGTCGAGGCCATCAACGGCCTCTATCGTTCCATGACCGCCTACCGGGCAACGCTCAACGAGGGGGTCATCGACCAGGTCGACAAGGTCAACACCTTGCTCGATGACATCGCCAGGCTCAACGTCCAGATCGGCATCAACGAGGGCTCCACCGGGGCTTCGGAGAACGACCTGCGCGACGTGCGCGACGGCAAGCTGCGCGAACTGGCCGGGCTGCTGGAGATCACCGTGGCCGAGCAGCCCAACGGCAGCGTCTCGGTCTCGACCCGCGGCATGCCGCTGGTGATCTTCGAGCGCACCTACCACCTGACCACCCAGCTGGCCAACGGCGAGAACATGGCCATCAACGAGGTTCTCTTTGAGGATGGCGGCGGCCGGCTGCTCACCACCAAGGGGGCCCTGCCGGCGTCCATCCAGGCGCGCGACGATGTGCTCACCAGCTTCATGGACGACCTCGATCAGTTCGCCGCCACCCTGATCTTCGAGTTCAACCGCATCCATTCCCAGGGGGTGGGCACGGAGGCGCTCACCGCCGTGACGGGACAGAACGCGCCGGTCGACC
>Ga0302248_1001253_pt1 | contig 19751 bp, 18 predicted proteins | sample AAG_UR_Leu_MG_FD_193528 | JGI IMG/M metagenome (GOLD analysis project Ga0302248, IMG submission 193528) | Enriched activated sludge microbial communities from anaerobic digester in WTTP, New Holstein, Wisconsin, United States - AAG_UR_Leu | ecosystem: Engineered > Bioreactor > Anaerobic >... | reverse complement strand
GGTCTCTAAACAGTAAATAAAATAGCTATTACAGTCCTCCAGTAGTGTAGCCTGGTCTTTATATCTCTGGTAGCTCTCCTGGTTAAATTCTCCTTTAGGTAGCTGTAAGCCTACTACCTCCGCTAAGGTCTTTACTGCCTGGATAAATTCTACTCTGTCTCTCTTTATTACATAATCTACCAGGCTTAAAGTTTCTCCTCCGTTCTCTAATATGTAGCCTGGAGCTTTTTTACTTACTACTGTTTTATCCGCTCTGTCTTTATGTGGAGAGCCGTCTAAATAAGTGTTACTCCTCCAGCCTCCAGAGTAGCGTTTAAAATTGTGTTCTGGTAGAGCTGTATCTATACTCTGAAATAGAGTAGGGTATAGCTCGTATTTTATCCAGTCTGTAATCTCTTTACTCATATTTTTCTGTTTACTATGTTTATCTATATTACTTAAAAAGGAGTAGAGGCTGTTAAATAGTATCTATCTCCCAGAGTAGGCTCTATAGCTCCAGCCTGTAGGATGAGGTTAAAGCCTCTCTCCGCTCTCTCCTGGTTTACATTAGTAGCCTCTTTAATTCGCTCTATTATCTCCTCTCTACTGTAGCTATTCTCTCCCTCTATTACTTTCTGAGCTAAGGCTATTAGCTTAGGTCTATCTATCTCCTGAGCTTTTATCTCTGGCTCTGGATGAGGTTTAATATCCTCCCTGAGTTCTACTTTCTTTATCCGCTCTCCTGTCTTAATACTTACCAGGTCTAAGCGTTCTACCAGCTCCTCTATTAGTGGGTTAATAGCTACTAATTTACTGTAGGCTATCTCCTCATCTGTAGGAGGTCTCTCTACCAGGATAGGAGTAATAGGCTCTACTCTTACCTCTGGAGCTGGGAGTTTTACCTCCCTCAGAGAGAGCCTTTTTACTTTCGCTATATCGGTAGAGAGTAGGCTCATTAATCTATTTTAAAGAGGCTATCTATTACCCTATCCGCATAAAAACTATTAAGCATATCTCCCAGCTCGTTTACTGTCTCTATGTAGCTTACTGGTAGCCTATCTATATCCTCCTGAGAGCCTGTTTTAGCCTCTATAAAGAGTAGTAGTAGCTCCTCTATACTTAGCTCTCTGAGGGTTGCTATTAGCTTATTATACTCCTCCTGTCTGTTATTCTGTTTACTCATATTACTTTGTTTATTAATAAAGGCTATCTATTAAAGCCTCTCCGCTATTCTGTAGCCTCCGCTCCTCATTTAAAGTAGCTGTATAAATTTGAGTAGTGGCTGGGTTGCTATGTCTTAAAGTAAACTGAGCTGTCTCTAAACTACCTCCAGCTCTTAGAATATTTACGGCTGTAGTATGTCTGAGGCTATGAGCTGTAAAGCTCCGCTCATCCAGTCCTATAGCTTTTAATCCCTCCTTAGCTATGTAGCTTATAGTTCTGGTAGTTAGTCTCTCTCCTTTGCTGTTATTAGAGGTAGAGGTAAATAAAGGCTCTGAGCTGTTTACTTTACCTCTGGTAGCTAAATAATCCGCTATAGGCTGGTAGGTCTTATCTGTAAGGAGTACAAAATTATCTTTCTCATCTCTACCTTTACCCTGTATTAATAGCACTCTCTGAGAGCCTTTAAAGGTAATATCCTCTACTGAGGCTCTTATTACTTCTATGGTCCTTAATCCAGTTCTCAGGAGTAGGTTTACTATAGCGTAATCTCTAAGGGCTTTATCCTGGTAGTAGTTTAGTAGCTCTGTAGCCTGAGAGGGTAGGAGAGGCTGTTTTTTAAATTGCTGTTTTCTCTTAGGGGTCTTTATCCCTTTAGCTACATTAGGATAGAATTTATTAGCCTCCGTCCATTCGTAAAAACGTCTTACTGAGGTTATGTAAGAGCCTACAGTTAGGCTACTCATCCCAGAGAGTAGTAGCTCATCCTTATACTCCAGGAGCTGAGGTCTGGCTATCTCAGAGAGGAGGTAGCTCTTTTTATCTACCCAGTTAAAGTATTGTTTTAGCGTTCTCCTGTAGAGGAGCTTAGAGCTTAGCTTTACATCCTGAGAGTTTATAAAGCTATCTACTAAATCCTCTATCCTCTGAGGGCTTACTATAGCTACATCCTGAGCCTGTTTTACTATTATATCCATACCTAAGTAATTTACTGTTTACTATTGCAAATATAGTAATATTATCTTACTTACAATACTTACCAATATTTTTTTTATTACTGAGTAAATAGTTAAATAATACTCCAGAGGTAAACTCCTATCTGGTAGAGGATAGCTAAGCCTATGAGGTAGGCTAATAGCTCCAGTAGGAAAGGAGGTAATATTTTTAGGCGTGGATGAGTAGGCTCTGGCTCATCCTCCCAGCTCCTAAATATGTAGGCTATTATCTTTTTTAGTTTCTCTCTCATTCAGTTTTTTTTTAGGATAGCCGACTGTAAGGAGAGGCTATCCTTATAAATATCTTTACAGATATTTATAATATATTTAAGCAAAAAAAAGGCTCTGTAATCCCCACCAGTAAAGGGTTTCAAAAATGCGTTTCGTATTACTGTACACCTTTCTCGTATTACTGTACACCTTTCTCGTATTACTGTACACCTTTCTCGTATTACTGTACACCCTCTGGAGGGTCTTTTTTAGCCCTTTTACCCTCCTTAAATCTTACATATTTATCTGAGTAAATATAGCTATACATCCCTGTAGCCTCCTCATAAGAGTAGCTCTTTATGTGTCCTTTATCCTGTAGCTCCTGTAATCCTTTTAGGATAGTATCTCTTACTCTGGGTTTTCCTTGTTTTTTTATCTGTTTAGTTAGCCCTAAGTGTTTTACCAGGTTATTCTCTCCTATTTTTTGGCTCGGCTGGTTACTGGAGGAGTAGCAAAGTATTTTAGTAGCTATATCTGTAAGCTCTAAGATAAGCCCTACAAACTTGTTATTTACAGTAAGGATATTACCTAAGCCTTTACCCTCCAGAGCGTTTATAAATCTTACGCTGGGAGTTATTACTACTCTATCCAGAGGCTCATCCTTTATAAAGTTTAGTAAGTTGTTACCTATCCTCTCTACTCCCTGTATCTCTCCTCTGTTATTTACAGAGTATTTATCCGCTATTTTAGAGCTGTATCTAAACTCTATTTTAAATAATTGCTCATTAGTTAATACCAGCTCCTTAGTTCTCTCATCTCTATCTACTATAGGATAAACATAGCCTCCTAAATAAAGTAGGTAGAGCTTTAATCTGTAGTTATTACAGTTCATAACCTCCGCTATAGAGTTTAAATTAGTTATCTCCAGAGGCTTACTATTATTCTCTTGGTATTTCTGGATGAGGTAAAAAGCTAAAGCTCCAGTATTTTTACTTATCTCCTCTTTTAGTTCTCCTATAGCTCCTCCTCCTGGCTCTACTTTCTGAGGTAGTGTAAAAAGTCCAGGAGCTTCTGTAGTATTACTTATACTTTGCCCTACTGTTTTTAGTAGGCTTCTGGGTTGTTTATGTAGTTTCTCTATCTCCGCTCCTGTCTGTATAGCTGGTAAATTACCTCCTCCTATATTTACTTTAGAGGAGCTATCTATTTTTTTACTCCTCTGTTTCATAGTTTAAATTAAATTCAATTTTTAATAAATTTTTTATCTCATTCTCCTCTGGCTCTATATCGGATAAACTCTGAGCTATCTCTTTACCTCCTATTAATGCAGGATAAATCCAATCTGCTTTTAGAGCTTTATACATTAAATCTATAGCACCTATTACATACTTATCTCTATATCCGCTCTCTTTTATGTATATTTTTAAAGCTGAATAGTACTCTAAAGCTGTAGAGTAATTATAAATAAGTATCTCCTCTAAAGCGTTTGTATACTTCTCCTTAAAGTATTTATCTCCTCCTGCAAAAACATATTTATTCTGTAAAAAAAGAGCGTTGTATTTCCAGTACTCAGTTTCAAAAGATTTTATTAACTGTAGTAGCCATTTCATAGCCTGTATTATTTGAATATTTAAGGCTCTATAGTCATTATAAACTTTTATTTCTTTATTGTCTTTAAAGCTGTTAAATAAATCCTTAGCCTCTTTATCTGTAAGAGGTAGTTTATAGTGTTCTATATTTATTCCTTTATCTATAGCCTCCTTTAGGTTGTAATGATAAAAGAGTAATACAGCTCTCTGTTTTGCTGAGCCTGTAGATAGGAGCTTATTTATATCTATTTTTTTACTCATTGCTTAATTTTAAAATATTCTCTATACTGTTTAGCCTCTCCTCTACATTTGTTACCTCTATAGCCTTTAATACAGAGTTTAGTAGGTAGGTCTCTTTATAAGCCTGAGCCTCTGTAATAGCTCCAGAGTTGTATCTCCTGTAAACTCTAAGGAGTAGCCTCTTAATATCTTTAGCCTGTATATCTGTAATCATTGTTTACTCTGTTTATCTGGTAGTCTTTTAGCCTACTTTTAGTCTCATTAATGGTCCGCTCTGTATATTAGTAAGGACCTCCAGTAGTTCTCTATCCTGTTTATCCTCTATTAGCTCCTGAGAGCTTTTATAAATAGGCTCTACTATCTCCTCTTTTATCTGGCTATTATACTTTAAGAATAAATCCAGTAGCTTATCTGTAGGCACGTCTGAGAGGTCTCTACTCTCTACCTCTTTTTTAATCTTAGTAAGCATAGCTCCAAAGGTCTGGAGCCTATTTTCTTTTAGTAGGTAATAGCTCTCATAAAGAGCCTCCAGCTCTAAGGCTTTCCTATTAGCTATCTCATCCTGTAGCTCTTTACTCCAGTCTATTAGCGTCTGTTTAGCCTTACCTGTCTCCTTAGCTATCTTATCAAAGCTCCAGCCCTTAGCTCTTAGCTCTATAAATCTCTCCTTAGTCTGTAGTATTTCCATTGCTTAATATTTTATCTATAGTAGAGAGTATAGCCCTCTCTGAGTAGTTATTTCTTAGCATTTTTAAAGCTCTACAGTAAGCTGTAGCCTCCTCTGGATAGTCTGTAATAGCTTTTTTTATACTCTCTTTACAGTCCTCTATATTTTCCTGGTCTGTTTTATTTTTTAAAAAACTATAGTACGTCTCATCGAGTTGTAAGTTTATTTTATACTCTCTCTCTCCAGCTCTCAGTAGTACGTCCTCCTCTGTATCTGTAGGCTTAAAATTATAGCTCTCCTCTGCATAACAATACAATTTATACATATACCAATATTTAGCCTGGTCTATAAAACGCTCTCTATCTTTATTAGCATCCTCCTCTGTCACTACTGTACCAAAAATCCATAAATTATAAAGCTCCTCAGTAGGTAAGCTCTGTAGATATTCTCTTACTATATCTACTACCTCTTTAGGAGAGCTGAGGATAGTAGTAGTATCTCCCTCCTCTTTAAACTTTATCCGCTCTCTGAAATGTTTAGCTCTTATAGTATGGTCTCCCTCCTCTATATCTTCTCCTATATCGTAAAAGCCTAAATACTCCAGTAGCTCCTCTCCGTTATCTGTATCTGGAGTAAAGTCATTTATAAACGTATCTATAGCTTTATCTATTCCTTTTTTAGTTTTAGGTATCTCTGGGAGGATAGCTGTATAGTGGTTATCTATTTTATCCTCCTGGCTCATAGCCTCTAAATCCGCTCTCCTCTTAGCTTTTATACTATCCTCTATCTTAAACTCTATTTTTTTAAGAGTAGCTACTCTATCCTTACCTCCTCTTATTTTTGGTATAAATTCTATATCCATATCTTTTATTTATTTTCTACTTCTGTAATGTAATGTTTTCAGAACTTCAAATTAAGATGCTATCTAAAATCTCCGCTCCTTTTATCTTTAAGGTTAAATTATCTACTACTCCCTCCTCTGGTATCTGGTAGGCTCTTAGCTCCTCTTTAGATACTATACCTAAATCCGCTTGTTTATGGTGGTTAGGGCAAAGGAGTATTAAATTACTTAGGCTCTCATCTCCTCCGCTACTTACTGGCTCTATGTGGTGTATTTCGCACCCAAAGGAGTAGAAAGTATTACCTCCTATAGTTAGTAGCTCATCTGTAGCCCTCCAGTTACAAATAGCACAACTCCCAGAGTAAAGCGTTATTACTTTATGCTTAATCATTCCTATACTGTAGCTCCTCTTACTAATTTTAGTAGAGTTTACCTTAGCCTCTTTACTCCTTATACATCTTTCGCACCTCTTAACATTGTTTGAGGTCTTATAGCTTATATCCGCTTTACAGTCTATACAGTTTCTCATCCTCTACTCTCCTGTAAAAACTCCCTCAGGTTATTCTCTGTAATTAAAATAGGTCTCCCTATCCTTTGGCTCTTTATTCTACCCTGTTTTATCCAGGCTCTAATAGTCTGAGGAGTTACCCTAAGAGCCTGAGCTGTCTCTGGTATCGTATAGAATTTAATACCCTCTATTACTGTAGCCATAGTTTTAATATTTTGGTAGTCTGGCTTTATAGCCGTCTGTAGTTATTTGTTTCTGGGTTGCCTCTTGTTCTTTTAGCCTTGCCTCCTCTGGTCTGGGCTTAGGTTTCTTTTTAGTTAAATACTCCTGGAGGGCTGTATTTACTACATCCTTAATTAATACCCTATCCCAGTAGGCTATAGCTTTAAGTTTATCCAGTAGCTCCTCATTTATTATAAACGTGGCTCTGGTTTCTTTTTCTTTAGTTCCCTCCTGAGAGCTGGAGTTTAGCTCCTTAGTCTGGGTTACTGGTCTCCCTCTCTTAGGTTTCTCTGGCTGGTCTCCCAGTAGGGAGTTTAAGCCTCCTTTAAAATTCTTTTTACTCATAATTGCAAATTTAGTGATTATTTTGTTTACTTAGTAATTACTGTTTACTTTCTTTTTAATATTTCTTTACTGAGAGAGAGGTAATCCTCCGCTCCATAGCTTTTAAGGTTGTATCTAAATATATCTACTCCCTGAGCTGGAGCTTCTGCTAAAGCTATATTATCTCTTACTCTGGTCTTAAATACCTCATCTTTAAAATGAGCCTCTATAGTGGCTACTACATCCCTGTTTAATACTTTCCTACTGTCAAACTGAGTTATAAAAACTCCTCCTACTCTTAACTCTTTATTTAGCCGTTTCTTAATCTTATCTATTACCTCCAGTAGCTTAGTTAATCCCTGTAGAGCTAAATACTGAGCCTGTAGAGGTATAAATACCTCATCTGAGGCTGTAAAAGAGTTTATAGTAAGTAAGCCCAGAGAGGGAGGGCTGTCTATTAATATGTAATCATAGGAGGCTCTAATAGGCTCTATTAGTTCTCTGAGGATATACTCCCTCCCAGCCTCTCCGCTCATCTCTACCTCCGCTCCTGAGAGGTCTAAAGTAGAGGGTATTACATCCAGTCCTTTTACTATCTCTATAGGCTGTAGTTTATACTCTCCTCTTAAAGCTCCGTAAATAGTCCGCTCTGGTTCTATTAGCCCTAAGCTCTGGGAGAGGTTAGCCTGAGGGTCTAAATCTATTAGTAGGACCGTCTTACCCAGCTTATTTAAACCAGCTCCTATATTGATAGCGGAGGTAGTTTTACCTACTCCTCCTTTATGGTTACTTATACTAATTACTTTACTCATCTCCTGTAGGTTTATAGTTTATTAAAAAGTCTCCAGCCTCTCTCATAGCTCTGGCTATCTCTGTAGGGTTATTAGTCTCATCCAGTAGCTCTATCTCCTCTATATCTGAGAGAGGGCTGTTAAAGGTTATTACTCCCTTAAAGCGTGGATAGGATAGCCTCTCTATTATTTGCCTATCTCCGTCCTGGTATATTTTGAAATCTTTACTCATATTTTTCTGTTTACTTAGGTTACTTAAAGTAGCTACTACTGTTTTTTATTTTGCCTCTTTGTCCGTTATAATCTAATAGCTCATAAACATCTGTAGCGGTCTCTCTACTCTTTAAAACGTAGGTGTATAGTTTATCTGGAGTGTCTAAGGATAGGTTTTTAAAATCGCTCTCCTCAGCCTTAGTAAGGTCTTTAGCTACTATCTTTTTATTAGTAAACCAGATACCTATAAGAGTATCTAATATCCGCTCTATGTCTCCAGCCTCAGATATGTTTGTAGGGTGTAATTTAAAAGGAGTAGTTACCTCTCTATTAAATTGAGCTCCCAGTATTATAGGGAGCTGGAGCTGTTTAGCTGTATTATTTAAGTCCTGACAAATTACCTTTAGCTCCTCCTGTCTGGAGTAGTTTTTATAGCCCTCTTTAGGTATGTTTAATAGCTGGAAATAGTCTATAAAAAAGCCTCCTACATTCGCCTTTTTACTAAGCTCAGAGAGGGCTAAGTTTAACTCTGGAGCTGTATAGTCTATCCCTTTTACTCTAAGCCTACCAGAGCCTATAATATCTTTAAAAAACTCTTTTACTTTGGCTGTAAAAAAATCCCTTGCCTCCGCTTTTATGTACTGAGTAGAGCCTGTTTTAAAATATGTTTTTATAGCTCTCTGGTTACTGTAGCTCTCTAAATCTATATCTAAATAAGAGTTTAAAAATCTTACCAGGATAGCCTCCTGGCTCATCTCATAGGTAAAAAAATAAAACTCTTTCTCTGGGTAATTTAATACAGAGTTTAAAGTTAGGTTTATTAAAAAATCTGTCTTTCCATGTCCTGTAGCTCCAGCTATACCAGTAAGCCCTCCAGAGGGTAATAAAAACTCCTCGTTGTTTATGTAAAAACCAGAGCGTAAACTCTCAGAGTGTTGGCTAAAATGTTTTTTAATATCCTCCTCTGTAGGTATCTCTAAGAGCTTATTAAAAGAGGCTTTTTTATCCTTTAGCTTTACCTCTTTTACTTTGCTATCCAGTAGCTCCAGAGCCTTATCTGTCTCTCCTTTATCCTGTAGCTGAGTAGCCTCTGAGAGTAGTTTTTTAAACTCTTTAGCCTGAGCCTCCTTATCTCTGGTAGAGGTTAATCTATCTACTGTAATAGATAAGCTCTCCTCTGAAATACCCAGCTCTTTAATAGCCTCCAGCTCTATAAACTCTTTTAAAAATACATCCCTATCTATAGGCTGTAGCTTAGTAGATACTATTACTACCTCATCCAGTAGGCTATCTCTATCTCTATCTGTAAGCCCTCCGCTCTCCTCCTGGATAGTTCCGTATTTATTAAATATAGCTCTGAGCTGGTATCTATACTCCCTAAGCTCTGTAGCTCCCTCCTTTATGTAGATACGTTTACCAGTCTGTAGGATGAGGTCTATAGCTTTTAATATCTCATCCTGAGCCTCTGAGCCTGGAGAGGTTATTACTACCTCCTCTCCTATAGCGGTCTGTATGTTCTCTATTTTTAGGCTGTCTCCTGGAGTAGATATTACAGAGCTTTCTCTGTTTCCTTTGTTTACTACCTCTACTTTTATCCGCTCTGTTTTTACCTGAGTAGGTCTTATATCCTCTCCTTTATAGGGCTCTCCATAGCCCAGCTCTAAAAGTCTCCTATAAGTTAGTTTATTATCTCCGTTACATTCCAGTAGGCTAAATACCTGAGAGGGGCTATATCCTTTATCTGGGTTAAATTCTGTAGAGCTACTAAATACTCTTAATACTCTTAGCCCTGTATGGTAGTTTCCTGAGGTCTTACTATCTGTAGAGCCTGGTCTGAGTAGGTTTATCCTTTGCCCTGTCTGGTTTACTACTCTCCAACCTTTACTCTCTAATAAGCCTACTACATCTCCTCTCTGGTTATAGTCCTCAAAAGGGCTAAGCCCTGTAGAGTTGTAAGTAGTGGAGGCTGGAGTATTTATTTTAGGCTTCATCTCCTCCAGTTCGTTAAAGCTCTTAGATATGCTAAATAGTATCTCTCTCTCCTCTATAGTTATGGTAGGTATATTACCAGGCTCTCCCTGTATGTAGGTATAGTTAGGAGTAGGAGGAGCTATTACATAGCCTCCCTCTCCTCTGGTTTCTATTAATACCTCCCTATTTTTTTTAGTGGATAGTTTTAAGTTTCCAGCTATAGAGCTACATCTGTAGTAAATATGGTAGCCTCCGCTTTTAGTCTGAGCTATTACCAGCCTACTATAAAGCTCTGGTAAATTATCCTCTATTAAGGCTCTTAGCTCATCCCAGAGAGAGCCTGTAGTATCGTGTTTAGTATCTACATCTATTACCTCTAAGCCTCCGCTAATAGCTCCGCAAATAATAGCTAAGCCCTTTACATTAGCTCCAGTAAATAAGCCCTCTACCTCATCCTCTTTTATCCTTTGGCTTTGGTATGGTTTCCAGGTAGGTAGAGCTGGTAGCTTATCCTCTTTAGTAGGTATTACTGAGAGCTGAGCCCTTAAATACTCCTTAGCTTTATCTGTAATCTCATTACTCATATTTTTCTGTTTACTTTGTTTATCTATGTTACTTAAAAAGGAGTAGAGCCTGTTAAATAGTATCTATCTCCCAGAGTAGGCTCTATAGCTCCTGCCTGTAGGATGAGGTTAAAGCCTCTCTCCGCTCTCTCCTGGTTTACATTGGTAGCCTCTTTTATCCTGGCTACTATCTCCTCTCTACTGTAGCTATTCTCTCCCTCTATTACTTTCTGAGCTAAGGCTATTAGCTTAGGTCTATCTATCTCCTGAGCTTTTATCTCTGGCTCTGGATGAGGTTTAATATCCTCCCTGAGTTCTACTTTCTTTATCCGCTCTCCTGTCTTAATACTTACCAGGTCTAAGCGTTCTACCAGCTCCTCTATTAGTGGGTTAATAGCTACTAATTTACTGTAGGCTATCTCCTCATCTGTAGGAGGTCTCTCTACCAGGATAGGAGTAATAGGCTCTACTCTTACCTCTGGAGCTGGGAGTTTTACCTCCCTCAGAGAGAGCCTTTTTACTTTCGCTATATCGGTAGAGAGTAGGCTCATTAATCTATTTTAAAGAGGCTATCTATTACCCTATCCGCATAAAAACTATTAAGCATATCTCCCAGCTCGTTTACTGTCTCTATGTAGCTTACTGGTAGCCTATCTATATCCTCCTGAGAGCCTGTTTTAGCCTCTATAAAGAGTAGTAGTAGCTCCTCTATACTTAGCTCTCTGAGGGTTGCTATTAGCTTATTATACTCCTCCTGTCTGTTATTCTGTTTACTCATATTACTTTGTTTATTAATAAAGGCTATCTATTAAAGCCTCTCCGCTATTCTGTAGCCTCCGCTCCTCATTTAAAGTAGCTGTATAAATTTGAGTAGTGGCTGGGTTGCTATGTCTTAAAGTAAACTGAGCTGTCTCTAAACTACCTCCAGCTCTTAGAATATTTACGGCTGTAGTATGTCTGAGGCTATGAGCTGTAAAGCTCCGCTCATCCAGTCCTATAGCTTTTAATCCCTCCTTAGCTATGTAGCTTATAGTTCTGGTAGTTAGTCTCTCTCCTTTGCTGTTATTAGAGGTAGAGGTAAATAAAGGCTCTGAGCTGTTTACTTTACCTCTGGTAGCTAAATAATCCGCTATAGGCTGGTAGGTCTTATCTGTAAGGAGTACAAAATTATCTTTCTCATCTCTACCTTTACCCTGTATTAATAGCACTCTCTGAGAGCCTTTAAAGGTAATATCCTCTACTGAGGCTCTTATTACTTCTATGGTCCTTAATCCAGTTCTCAGGAGTAGGTTTACTATAGCGTAATCTCTAAGGGCTTTATCCTGGTAGTAGTTTAGTAGCTCTGTAGCCTGAGAGGGTAGGAGAGGCTGTTTTTTAAATTGCTGTTTTCTCTTAGGGGTCTTTATCCCTTTAGCTACATTAGGATAGAATTTATTAGCCTCCGTCCATTCGTAAAAACGTCTTACTGAGGTTATGTAAGAGCCTACAGTTAGGCTACTCATCCCAGAGAGTAGTAGCTCATCCTTATACTCCAGGAGCTGAGGTCTGGCTATCTCAGAGAGGAGGTAGCTCTTTTTATCTACCCAGTTAAAGTATTGTTTTAGCGTTCTCCTGTAGAGGAGCTTAGAGCTTAGCTTTACATCCTGAGAGTTTATAAAGCTATCTACTAAATCCTCTATCCTCTGAGGGCTTACTATAGCTACATCCTGAGCCTGTTTTACTATTATATCCATACCTAAGTAATTTACTGTTTACTATTGCAAATATAGTAATATTATCTTACTTACAATACTTACCAATATTTTTTTTATTACTGAGTAAATAGTTAAATAATACTCCAGAGGTAAACTCCTATCTGGTAGAGGATAGCTAAGCCTATGAGGTAGGCTAATAGCTCCAGTAGGAAAGGAGGTAATATTTTTAGGCGTGGATGAGTAGGCTCTGGCTCATCCTCCCAGCTCCTAAATATGTAGGCTATTATCTTTTTTAGTTTCTCTCTCATTCAGTTTTTTTTTAGGATAGCCGACTGTAAGGAGAGGCTATCCTTATAAATATCTTTACAGATATTTATAATATATTTAAGCAAAAAAAAGGCTCTGTAATCCCCACCAGTAAAGGGTTTCAAAAATGCGTTTCGTATTACTGTACACCTTTCTCGTATTACTGTACACCTTTCTCGTATTACTGTACACCTTTCTCGTATTACTGTACACCCTCTGGAGGGTCTTTTTTAGCCCTTTTACCCTCCTTAAATCTTACATATTTATCTGAGTAAATATAGCTATACATCCCTGTAGCCTCCTCATAAGAGTAGCTCTTTATGTGTCCTTTATCCTGTAGCTCCTGTAATCCTTTTAGGATAGTATCTCTTACTCTGGGTTTTCCTTGTTTTTTTATCTGTTTAGTTAGCCCTAAGTGTTTTACCAGGTTATTCTCTCCTATTTTTTGGCTCGGCTGGTTACTGGAGGAGTAGCAAAGTATTTTAGTAGCTATATCTGTAAGCTCTAAGATAAGCCCTACAAACTTGTTATTTACAGTAAGGATATTACCTAAGCCTTTACCCTCCAGAGCGTTTATAAATCTTACGCTGGGAGTTATTACTACTCTATCCAGAGGCTCATCCTTTATAAAGTTTAGTAAGTTGTTACCTATCCTCTCTACTCCCTGTATCTCTCCTCTGTTATTTACAGAGTATTTATCCGCTATTTTAGAGCTGTATCTAAACTCTATTTTAAATAATTGCTCATTAGTTAATACCAGCTCCTTAGTTCTCTCATCTCTATCTACTATAGGATAAACATAGCCTCCTAAATAAAGTAGGTAGAGCTTTAATCTGTAGTTATTACAGTTCATAACCTCCGCTATAGAGTTTAAATTAGTTATCTCCAGAGGCTTACTATTATTCTCTTGGTATTTCTGGATGAGGTAAAAAGCTAAAGCTCCAGTATTTTTACTTATCTCCTCTTTTAGTTCTCCTATAGCTCCTCCTCCTGGCTCTACTTTCTGAGGTAGTGTAAAAAGTCCAGGAGCTTCTGTAGTATTACTTATACTTTGCCCTACTGTTTTTAGTAGGCTTCTGGGTTGTTTATGTAGTTTCTCTATCTCCGCTCCTGTCTGTATAGCTGGTAAATTACCTCCTCCTATATTTACTTTAGAGGAGCTATCTATTTTTTTACTCCTCTGTTTCATAGTTTAAATTAAATTCAATTTTTAATAAATTTTTTATCTCATTCTCCTCTGGCTCTATATCGGATAAACTCTGAGCTATCTCTTTACCTCCTATTAATGCAGGATAAATCCAATCTGCTTTTAGAGCTTTATACATTAAATCTATAGCACCTATTACATACTTATCTCTATATCCGCTCTCTTTTATGTATATTTTTAAAGCTGAATAGTACTCTAAAGCTGTAGAGTAATTATAAATAAGTATCTCCTCTAAAGCGTTTGTATACTTCTCCTTAAAGTATTTATCTCCTCCTGCAAAAACATATTTATTCTGTAAAAAAAGAGCGTTGTATTTCCAGTACTCAGTTTCAAAAGATTTTATTAACTGTAGTAGCCATTTCATAGCCTGTATTATTTGAATATTTAAGGCTCTATAGTCATTATAAACTTTTATTTCTTTATTGTCTTTAAAGCTGTTAAATAAATCCTTAGCCTCTTTATCTGTAAGAGGTAGTTTATAGTGTTCTATATTTATTCCTTTATCTATAGCCTCCTTTAGGTTGTAATGATAAAAGAGTAATACAGCTCTCTGTTTTGCTGAGCCTGTAGATAGGAGCTTATTTATATCTATTTTTTTACTCATTGCTTAATTTTAAAATATTCTCTATACTGTTTAGCCTCTCCTCTACATTTGTTACCTCTATAGCCTTTAATACAGAGTTTAGTAGGTAGGTCTCTTTATAAGCCTGAGCCTCTGTAATAGCTCCAGAGTTGTATCTCCTGTAAACTCTAAGGAGTAGCCTCTTAATATCTTTAGCCTGTATATCTGTAATCATTGTTTACTCTGTTTATCTGGTAGTCTTTTAGCCTACTTTTAGTCTCATTAATGGTCCGCTCTGTATATTAGTAAGGACCTCCAGTAGTTCTCTATCCTGTTTATCCTCTATTAGCTCCTGAGAGCTTTTATAAATAGGCTCTACTATCTCCTCTTTTATCTGGCTATTATACTTTAAGAATAAATCCAGTAGCTTATCTGTAGGCACGTCTGAGAGGTCTCTACTCTCTACCTCTTTTTTAATCTTAGTAAGCATAGCTCCAAAGGTCTGGAGCCTATTTTCTTTTAGTAGGTAATAGCTCTCATAAAGAGCCTCCAGCTCTAAGGCTTTCCTATTAGCTATCTCATCCTGTAGCTCTTTACTCCAGTCTATTAGCGTCTGTTTAGCCTTACCTGTCTCCTTAGCTATCTTATCAAAGCTCCAGCCCTTAGCTCTTAGCTCTATAAATCTCTCCTTAGTCTGTAGTATTTCCATTGCTTAATATTTTATCTATAGTAGAGAGTATAGCCCTCTCTGAGTAGTTATTTCTTAGCATTTTTAAAGCTCTACAGTAAGCTGTAGCCTCCTCTGGATAGTCTGTAATAGCTTTTTTTATACTCTCTTTACAGTCCTCTATATTTTCCTGGTCTGTTTTATTTTTTAAAAAACTATAGTACGTCTCATCGAGTTGTAAGTTTATTTTATACTCTCTCTCTCCAGCTCTCAGTAGTACGTCCTCCTCTGTATCTGTAGGCTTAAAATTATAGCTCTCCTCTGCATAACAATACAATTTATACATATACCAATATTTAGCCTGGTCTATAAAACGCTCTCTATCTTTATTAGCATCCTCCTCTGTCACTACTGTACCAAAAATCCATAAATTATAAAGCTCCTCAGTAGGTAAGCTCTGTAGATATTCTCTTACTATATCTACTACCTCTTTAGGAGAGCTGAGGATAGTAGTAGTATCTCCCTCCTCTTTAAACTTTATCCGCTCTCTGAAATGTTTAGCTCTTATAGTATGGTCTCCCTCCTCTATATCTTCTCCTATATCGTAAAAGCCTAAATACTCCAGTAGCTCCTCTCCGTTATCTGTATCTGGAGTAAAGTCATTTATAAACGTATCTATAGCTTTATCTATTCCTTTTTTAGTTTTAGGTATCTCTGGGAGGATAGCTGTATAGTGGTTATCTATTTTATCCTCCTGGCTCATAGCCTCTAAATCCGCTCTCCTCTTAGCTTTTATACTATCCTCTATCTTAAACTCTATTTTTTTAAGAGTAGCTACTCTATCCTTACCTCCTCTTATTTTTGGTATAAATTCTATATCCATATCTTTTATTTATTTTCTACTTCTGTAATGTAATGTTTTCAGAACTTCAAATTAAGATGCTATCTAAAATCTCCGCTCCTTTTATCTTTAAGGTTAAATTATCTACTACTCCCTCCTCTGGTATCTGGTAGGCTCTTAGCTCCTCTTTAGATACTATACCTAAATCCGCTTGTTTATGGTGGTTAGGGCAAAGGAGTATTAAATTACTTAGGCTCTCATCTCCTCCGCTACTTACTGGCTCTATGTGGTGTATTTCGCACCCAAAGGAGTAGAAAGTATTACCTCCTATAGTTAGTAGCTCATCTGTAGCCCTCCAGTTACAAATAGCACAACTCCCAGAGTAAAGCGTTATTACTTTATGCTTAATCATTCCTATACTGTAGCTCCTCTTACTAATTTTAGTAGAGTTTACCTTAGCCTCTTTACTCCTTATACATCTTTCGCACCTCTTAACATTGTTTGAGGTCTTATAGCTTATATCCGCTTTACAGTCTATACAGTTTCTCATCCTCTACTCTCCTTTAAAAACTCCTTTAGGTTGTTCTCAGTAATTAGTATGGGTCTCCCTATCCTTTGTCCTTTTAGTTTGCCCTGTTTTATCCAGGCTCTAATAGTCTGAGGAGTTACCCTAAGAGCCTGAGCTGTCTCTGGTATAGTGTAAAACTTAATACCCTCTATTACTGTAGCCATATCTTTTACTTTTTAGGTATTGGTTTAATATCTCCGCTTTTTTTCTCATACTTAGCTACTGTCTCCTGGAGAGCTGTATTTATTACGTCCTTAATTAATACCCTATCCCAGTAGGCTATAGCTTTTAGTTTCTCCAGTAGCTCCTCATTTATTATAAACGTGGCTCTGGTCTCATTCTCTTTAGTTCCCTCCTGAGAGCTTTTAGTAATCTCCTTAGTCTGGGTTACTGGTCTCCCTCTCTTAGGTTTCTCTGGCTGGTCTCCCAGTAGGGAGTTTAAGCCTCCTGTAAAGTTCTTTTTACTCATAGTTGCAAATTTAGTGTTTATTTATGTTACTTAGTAATTACTGTTTACTTTCTTTTTAGTATTTCTTTACTTAGAGAGAGGTAATCCTCCGCTCCATAGCTTTTAGGGTTGTATCTGAAAATATCTACTCCCTGAGCTGGAGCTTCCGCTAAGGCTATATTATCTCTTACTCTGGTCTTAAATACCTCATCTTTAAAATGAGCCTCTATAGTGGCTACTACATCCCTGTTTAATACTTTCCTACTGTCATACTGAGTAATAAAAACTCCTCCTACTCTAAGCTCTTTATTTAGCCGTTTCTTAATCTTATCTATTACCTCCAGTAGTTTGGTTAAACCCTGTAGGGCTAAATACTGAGCCTGGAGCGGTATAAATACCTCATCTGAGGCTGTAAAAGAGTTTATAGTAAGTAATCCCAGAGAGGGAGGGCTGTCTATTAGTATGTAATCATAGGAGGCTCTTATAGGCTCTATTAGTTCTCTGAGGATATACTCTCTCCCAGCCTCTCCGCTCATCTCTACCTCCGCTCCTGAGAGGTCTAAAGTAGAGGGTATTATATCCAGCCCTTTTACTATCTCTATAGGCTGTAGTTTATACTCTCCTCTTAAAGCTCCGTAAATATTCCGCTCCTGGTCTATTAATCCTAAGCTCTGGGAGAGGTTAGCCTGAGGGTCTAAATCTATTAGGAGTATCTTTTTACCCAGTCTATTAAGCCCAGCTCCTATATTAATAGCTGAGGTAGTTTTACCTACTCCTCCTTTATGGTTACTTATACTAATTACTTTACTCATCTCCTTTAGGTTTATAGTTTATTAAAAAGTCTCCAGCCTCTCTCATAGCCTTAGCTATTACTGAGGGGTCTCTGGTCTCATCCAGTAGCTCTATCTCCTCTATATCTGAGAGAGGGCTGTTAAAGGTTACTACTCCCTTAAAGCGTGGATAGGATAGCCTCTCTATTATTTGTCTATCTCCGTCCTGGTATATTCTGAAATCTTTACTCATATTTTTCTGTTTACTTAGGTTACTTAAAATAACTACTACCAGAGCTACTACTGTTTTTTATTTTGCCTGTATTACCGTTATAAGATAATACCTCATAGGAGCCGGTAGGGAGGTCTCTACTCTTTAGTAGCTCTACATACATCCCAGTTTCCGCTCCTCCTGTCCTTAATTGTATTTCGTTTAAATCCCCCTTAGAGGTTTCTTTACCTACGTCCTTTTTAGATAAGTTCCATAAGCCTACTAAGGTGTTTACTATTTGCTCTATATCCGCAGCCTCTCTAATCTTCTGAGGGTGCATATCCATTAGGTTACTTACCTCCCTGTTAAATTGAGCGGCTAATATCAGAGGTAGCCCTGTGTCCTTTGCTGTTTTATTAAGGCTCTGGCAAATAAACTTTAACTCCTCCTGTCTGGAGTTTATCCGCTCCGCTCTCTTTACTTCTCCTGGAGCGTTTAATAGCTGGAAATAGTCTATAAATACGCCTCCTATAGTAGCCTCCTGTTTATGTAGGTATCTTATAGCTAAATCCAGCTCTGAGGAGTTATAATCCGCTCTCTTTATTAATATTCTACCTGTCTCTATGTAGGTTTTAAAAAACTCCTCCTTTTTTTGGTGGAAATAATCCAGGCTATTAGAGGCTATGTATTGAGTAGAGCCGGTTTTAAAGTAATCTCTTATTAGTCTCCGGTTTCCTTTGTCTAAGCTGTTTAAATCTACATCTATGTAGGTATTAAGGAAATACTGTAGTATAGCCGTGTCTCTCTCCTCATAAGTAAAAAACACAAACTTTTTATCTGGGTATTTGTCCGCTACATTCAAAGCGGTATTTATTAGAAATACCGTTTTACCATGCCCTGTAGGAGCTGCATAAACAGAGATAGCCGCTCCTGGTAATAATAACTCATCCCTCCCTATCCTGTAGCCGGTATCTAAGGAGCCTGGCAAGTTAGCCTCCTCCTCTTTTACCTGAGCCTCTGTAGTAGGTAATAACAGGCTACTAAACTCTGTAGCCTTATCTTTTAGTTTTACCTCTTTTACTTTGCTATCCAGTAGCTCCAGAGCTTTATCTGTCTCTCCTTTATCCTGTAGCTGAGTAGCCTCATAGAGTAGTTTTTTAAACTCTTTAGCCTGAGCCTCTTTATCTCTGGTAGAGGTTAATCTATCTACTGTAATAGATAAGCTCTCCTCTGAAATACCCAGCTCTTTAATAGCCTCCAGAGAGGTAAAGAGTTTTTTATATCGGTCTCTGTCTGTAGCGTCTGGTATCTGAGAGGCTGTCTCTACTACCTCATCCAGTAGCCTATCTATATCCTTAGGCTGTAGCCCTCTCTCCTCCTCTATTTTGCCGTATTTATTTAGCGTCTCCTGTAGCTTATACTCATAGTAAGGTAAAGCTCCTCTCAGAGCCTCCCTAAAAGCCTCTACTCCGCTCTCTTTTATTAGTCTGTCTGGGTCTGTTTTACCTCCTCCTAAATCTGGTAGGGTTACTATGTAAACTCTGTTTACTCCTTCTCCCAGTATTACCTCTATAGCTGAGGTTATTCTCTTAGCGGTCTCCTCCTCTTTACCTGGCTCAGTATCTAAACAGAGAGTAAAGCTCTTAGTTCCTCTCTTTATAGCGTCTTTTACCTGTTCTGGAGCTATACTATTCCCTCCTGTAGCTACTACATTCTCTACTCCTCTGGCTGTAGCTGAGAGGCTATCCAGCTCTCCCTCTACTATTACTACATCCTTATCTCCCTTTATTCCTGAGAGGTTAAAAAAGCCTCCCAGTCTATCCAGTCCTGTAGAGTTTAAATACTTTGGAGTAGCGTCTCCTATAGTTCTAAACTTAAAGCCCTTTACAGAGCCTCCGCTCCTGTAGGGTATAGTAAGCCTATGAGTAGAGCCTATCCCTTTATTTAGTTTTACTACCTCATCTATTAAACTCTGGCTATACCCTTTATTAAGGAGGTATTTAAAGAGCTTATCCTGGTCTGGTATGTAGCCCAGTTCCATAGCTTTTACATCCTCATCTGAGTAGCCTCTGGAGGATAAGTAGGCTCTTACCTCATCCGCTCCTGTAGAGTTCTCTAAACAGTAAATAAAATAGCTATTACAGTCCTCCAGTAGCGTAGCCTGGTCTTTATATCTCTGGTAGCTCTCCTGGTTAAATTCTCC
>Ga0302248_1001252_pt1 | contig 19761 bp, 35 predicted proteins | sample AAG_UR_Leu_MG_FD_193528 | JGI IMG/M metagenome (GOLD analysis project Ga0302248, IMG submission 193528) | Enriched activated sludge microbial communities from anaerobic digester in WTTP, New Holstein, Wisconsin, United States - AAG_UR_Leu | ecosystem: Engineered > Bioreactor > Anaerobic >... | reverse complement strand
GCTTGCTTTTCAGCACCACCTTGTCCCGGGCGAAGGCCTCGTCGGTTGTTTTATTGAGGATAACGGTGGCGGCGGTAAGTTGTCCCTTTTCGTAGTTGATCACGACATTGCCATCCGCCTGATAGGTGTCCGTATCCTGGAAATAACTAAAGGTGTCGGCTTCGATAAACACGGGACTCACCGGCGGTGCCGTGCCGTCGGTCACGAGAGTCTCTCCCTCGCCATCCGCAGGGAGGGGGGACAGGACAATGACTTGGTCACCCTTTCCCCAGACGCCGGCGTCATAGGTTTCATAGCGGGGGAAATACCCGTCCCGGCTTATGACCAGGGAAAAACGGGAAAGCGCGACGGGAAGGGAAAGGGTGAAATGACCGTCCGCCGCCGTGTCCGCCGTGACCTCCTGATCTTCCCGGCAGGTTATCGACACCCCTGCCAGCGGGTTGCCCTGGGGATCGCGGACGGATCCCGCATAGACGGCCATATTGCCCCCCCAGGCGGAGGCGGGCGCCAAGAAAAGCAACAACAGTGGGAGAAGCGCCAGGCCGCAAAGGACTGCCGCGAACCCGCCGGTCCCCGCCGGGACGCCTGCCGATTTTTTCCGTATCGCTATCGGGATCATTTCCCCTGTGCTGCTATCATGGTTCTCAGGGAAGGAAAAGCCTTTTTTATCTCCCCCACGAGGTATAGGGAACCGGTGACACAGACAAGATCACCCCGGCGTGCGACCGCCAGGGCCCGACGCAGGGCCGCCGGCGGCGAAGGGACCACCTCCGCCTCCAGGGACATACCTTCACTCAGCTTCTTCAATTCTCCCGGCGGCAGGGCGCGCTCGCCTGCGGGGCAGGTCAGGATCAACCGGGGACGAAGTGCGGCAAGTTTCCCCATCATCCGGCGATATTCCTTGTCCCGCAGGACGCCAAAGACGACGATGAGGCGGCGGTATGAAAAACCCTCCGCCAGGGCCCGGCAGAGGGTTCCGATCCCCGCCGGGTTATGGGCGCCATCGATCACAACCGGTGGATCCTCATGCAGGACCTCCAGGCGTCCTTCCCAATGGACGCCGGACAACCCGGCATGAACGGCCTCCTCCGGAATACCCGATCCCCCGGCAACGGCATGGGCCGCGGCAACGGCCAGGGCGGCATTGTGCCGTTGATGCCTCCCCGCCAAGCCACAGGACAGCCCCGGGAAGCGTCGAACGGTGTCCCGATAGGTGAAGGTTCCGTCCCCGCGGCAACAGACCTTTATTTCCTGTCCCAAGCGCCGGAGCGAGGCACCCCGCTCCCGGCAGACAGCGGCGATGATCCCGACGGCGGCAGCCTGGCGTACCCCGGTGATGCATTGTCCTCCCCGGGGGACAATGGCCGCCTTCTCCCCGGCGATATCGACCAGCCGGGAACCCAAATACTCCTGATGATCCAGGGAAATGTTCGTAATTACGGTCACCGGCGAGGCAAAAGCCCGGGTGGCATCCAGACGACCTCCCATGCCTACCTCCACGACGGCCAGATCTACGCCGCGGCTCCGGAAGTAAAAGCCTGCCAGGACCGTCAGAAACTCAAAGTAGGTCAGCGGTTCGGGGAGCAGCCGATCTATAGCGGTGATCGCCTCGGCCAGCTCTTGCCGGGAGATCATCCGGTCGTTGATCCGGATCCGTTCCCGGACATCCACCAGATGCGGAGACGTATAAAGTCCCACGGAGCGGCCGGCAGCAGCGAGGATGGATGCGGTCATCGCTGCCACGGAACCCTTGCCGTTGGTACCGCCGACAAGTACGGACGGATAGGAGCCGGCGGGATTTCCCAGGGCCGCAAAGGCGCCGCGGACGGCACCGAGATCCATACGGATGCCCAGGCCTGTGAGGCGCTGCAGATATTTGTAGGGATCGAGAGTTCGCGTCATTTGCCGTCGGCAGGAAAGGAAAAGCCATGGACACGGTGAAGCGGGAAATCCATGGCTTGCATCAATAAACGTCGCAGGTTGTGTGCACTACTCGGGAAGCACGCGGAACACCTCGTCTCCGGGGCGGACACGGTCGGACACCTTCACCCCGATGTAATCACCGGGCACGGCCTTTTCCACCTTCTGGTTGTTGACCTCCATCGATTCTATGGTATCGGTGATGTCTGTGGTATGACCGGTAATTTTGATGGTGTCGCCGATTTTCAGTTCGCCGCTGACGATCTTTACCGCCGCCACCGAGGGTTTCGCAAAAAATTTCACTACCTCGCCGATTTTCTCTTCCGCCATAATCAGACCTCCTTTCGTAACAATGCTGGGGAATCAGGTTCGGTAATTCCTACCTTTTTTTGCCGAAAAAGACAAGGATAAATAAAAAAGGGCCGGTCCCGGACCGGCCCTTTTCGGTTGACGTAAAATTCCTCGGAAGGGCGTCAGGATTTCTTGGCCGCGGGCTTCTTTTTGCCTTTTTCCTTGCCCTCGTCCTTGACGACGAATTCCACCAGGGAAATCGGGGCATTGTCGCCGTTTCGGTAGCCAAGCTTTACAATACGGGTATATCCTCCGGCCCGATCACGATAACGCAACGACAGGTCGTCGAAAAGCTTCTGCACCGCTGCGGTGCTGCGGACATAGGCCAAAGCCTGCCGACGGGCATGGAGACTGCCCCGTTTGCCCAGGGTAACCATCTTCTCGGCTACCTTGCGCAGTTCTTTTGCCTTGACATCCGTAGTCTGTATGGACTCTTTATCGATAAAGGAAGTTACCATGTTTCTCAACATGGCTTTCCGATGACTCGTCGTCCGCCCGAGTTTACAGTCCGCCTTACCGTGCCGCATAGTTCCTTTTCCTCTCTATGATCTCCGGCGCCTCCTTCCGGCGCCCTGGCGATGGTTATTCCCGATGTTCCTCTCTGGAGTTCCAGGGGGGGAAATCCAGCTTCATTCCGAAACCCAATCCCTGTTCGGCAAGGATTTCCTTGATTTCATTTAGGGATTTTCTCCCGAAATTCTTCGTCTTCAACATCTCCGCTTCCGTTTTCTGGACGAGTTCCCCGATCAGGTTGATCCCCGCGTTTTTCAGGCAGTTCGCCGAGCGCACCGACAACTCCAGATCTTCCACATGGCGCAGGAGCTGCTCGTTGAGATTGTCTTTCCCTTCGATGTCAGGCAGTTCGGACTCCTCTTCCGGCTCGCTGAAATTGATGAAGATGTCCAGTTGCTCCTTGAGGATCTTTGAGGCGAAGACCACGGCATCCTCGGGGAGCACGCTGCCGTCCGTCCATACCTCCAGGACCAGACGGTCATAATCGGCAATCTGTCCCACCCGGGCATGGGTAACCGTATAATTGACCTTCTTTATGGGAGAAAATACGGCATCGATGTTGATCGTTCCCTCCGGTTGATCGAAATCCTTCTCCTTCTTGGCCTGCATATAGCCCCGGCCCATCTTGACCGTCATTTCCGCCTTCAGGCTCGCCTTGCCGGAAAGGGTGGCCAGATAATGATCGGGGTTCAGAATTTCGACCGTACTGTCATGGATTATGTCCCCCGCCGTGATGATCCCTTCCCGGGAGACATCCAGACTCAGCACCCGGGGCCCGTCCTGATGGAGCATCACGCGGACGCCCTTGAGATTCAGGATGATGTCCGTCACGTCCTCTTTGATGCCGGGAATGGTGGAGAATTCATGGAGAACGCCGTCGAAACGGACGGAAACAATGGCCGCGCCCTGAATGGAGGACAACAAAGTCCTGCGCAAGGCGTTACCCAAGGTTATGCCCATGCCTCTCTCCAGGGGCTGGCAGGTGAATTCCCCATAATAACGCGTATGGGTCCCCTCGTCGATCTCTACCCTTTTTGGTCGTATCAAGCCGCGCCAGTTTCTCTGCATCGTCTTTTCCTTGTCATGCCGGCGCGGTCCCCATAGGTTCCCGCCGGCAGCTGATGTTTATTTCGAATAAAGCTCCACAACCAGCTGCTCCTCCACCGGCATTGTCAATTCCTCCCGGGTGGGCAGCATCTTGACGGCGCCCTTGAAGTTGTCTTTGTCCAGGACGAGCCATTGGGGTACGCCGCGACGGGCCACGGATTCCATAGCCTCCACGATCCTGGCCACTTTTCTGCTCCCCTCCCGGACCTCTATCTCATCCCCCACCTTAACCAGATAGGAGGGAATGTTCACCTTCCTGCCGTTGACGGAAAAATGATTGTGCCTTACCAACTGCCGGGCCTCCGTTCGGGAATTGGCGAATCCCATACGAAAGACCATGTTGTCCAGTCTGCGCTCCAGGAGGATGAGCAGATTGGTGCCGGTGATCCCTTTCAGGCGGTCGGCTCTTTCGAAATAACCGTGAAACTGTTTTTCCAGAAGTCCGTACATCCTGCGGAGCTTCTGCTTGGCCCGGAGCTGTACACAATAATCCGAGGGTTTTCTGCGCATCTGCCCGTGATCCCCAGGGGCGTACTCCCGGCGCTCAAAGGAGCACTTTTCACTGTAACAGCGGTCACCCTTCAGAAACAGCTTCAGACCTTCCCTGCGGCATAACCTGCAAACGGATTCTCTATACCTTGCCAAAATTCCTCCCCGTTTAAACTCTTTCTTCGCTGATGATGATAAACCTTAAACTCTCCGCCGCTTTGGAGGGCGACAACCGTTGTGGGGGATGGGTGTAACGTCGCGAATCAGCGTGATGTTGACGCCCGCCACCTGCAACGCCCGTAGGGCCGATTCACGTCCCGACCCGGGTCCCTTGACGTAAACCTGCACACTTCGCAAACCGTGCTCCTTGGCCTTCTTCACCGCGTCTTCCGCCGCCATCTGGGCGGCGAACGGCGTGCTCTTGCGGGAGCCTTTGAAGCCCTGGATACCCGAAGAGGACCAGGTGATCACATTACCGCTGAGATCCGTGATGGTCACGATGGTGTTGTTAAAGGTCGACTGAATATGGGCAATCCCTTCGGGGATATTCTTTTTCTCTTTCTTCTTCCCTGTCTTTCTTGCCGGTCTCGCCATTGTTCCTCCCCGTTACTTCTTCTTTCCTGCAATCGCTCTGCGTGGACCCTTGCGCGTCCGGGCGTTGGTATGACTGCGCTGTCCCCTGACGGGGAGCCCCTTCCTATGCCGCAGCCCCCGATAGGTTCCCAGATCCATCAGGCGTTTCAAATCCATGGACACTTCCCGTCGGAGATCGCCCTCGACCTTGTAATCCTTGTCGATGATATTCCGGATGGCCGTTATCTCCGCATCGGCAAGATTGTCGGTTTTTTTGTTCACATCCACACCCGCCTTGGCCAAAATTTCCTGGGCGCTCGTCTTGCCGATGCCGTAGATGTAGGTCAAGGCTATTTCCATCCTTTTGTTCTTCGGTAAATCAACCCCTGCAATTCTTGCCACGCGCCTTTCCTCCTGGCCTTATGGACTGTTCCTATCCCTGTCGCTGCTTGTGCTTGGGGTTCTCGCAGATAACGCGAAGGACACCCTTTCTCTTGACGATCTTGCACTTGTCGCAGATCTTTTTCACAGAAGCCCTTACTTTCACGATTCCCACTCCTATCTCTCGGGTCAAGCGCTCCGCCGCGCGTACCCTATTTCGTACGGTAGATGATCCGTCCCCTGGTAAGATCGTAGGGGGACAACTCCACCGTCACCTTGTCTCCCGGCAGGATTTTTATGAAATGCATCCGCATTTTCCCGGAGATGTGGGCCAGAACCCGGTGCCCGTTTTCCAGTTCTACCCGGAACATGGCATTGGGCAGCGGTTCGATGACCTTTCCCTCTACCTCGATCGCCTCTTCCTTTACCATAACCCCAAACCTGCCTTGCCTCCGGCCATCCTGCCGCCTCAATGACGCCGGCTCAATATCTCCGGACCTTTCTCCGTGATCGCCACGGTATGCTCAAAGTGGGCGGAAAGCGCGCCGTCGGCGGTCACGGCCGTCCAGCCGTCGGCCCTCATCTTCACCTTGCAGGTTCCGGCGTTCACCATGGGCTCGATCGCCAGCACCATCCCCACCCGAAGCGGCGTCCCCCGGCCTTTGACGCCATAATTCGGAACCTGGGGTTCTTCGTGAAGATTACGGCCGATGCCGTGCCCCACGAAGTCTCTCACCACGGAGTAGCCGGCCGCCTCGACGTGGCTTTGTACCGCCGCGGAAATGTCGCCCACCCGGTTACCGGGGCGCGCCTGGGCAATGGCCAAGGCCAAGGATTCTTCCGTCGTCTTGAGCAGCGAGCCGGTTTCCGGAGGAATCTTCCCTACGGGGACCGTTATGGCGGCGTCCCCGTAATACCCTTTGTAGTAAACGCCGAAATCGAGACCGACGATATCCCCTTCCACCAGTACCCGCGCCGAAGGGAGGCCGTGAATGATCTCGTCATTCACCGAGGCGCACAGCGAAAACGGGTAGCCGCGATACCCCTTGAAGGCCGGCTTGGCGCCTTTTCTCAGGACCATCTCCTCGGAGATGCGATCCAGCTCCAGGGTGGTGACCCCCGCCTTCACCCGCTCCTGAAGCGCCGCCAGCACCTCGGCCACGATCCGATTGCTGTCCCTGATCCTGTCTATTTCCGCCGGCTGCTTCAGGATGACCATGAAACGACCTCGACTCGCCAGGCCCGCCTTCGTCAGCGCCTTTTGGCTATCTTCCCTTTCTTCATGAACCCCTCGTACTGCCTGGTGAGCAGATGGGTTTCAATCTGACCGGCCGTATCGAGGGCCACGCCCACGACGATGAGGAGCGCCGTGCCCCCAAAATAAAAGGGCACGTTGAAGTAAGATATCAGAATGCTCGGGAGCACGCAGACCGCCGAAACATAAATCGCCCCGCTGAACGTCAGACGGGTCAGCACATCGTCGATGTAATCCGCCGTCTTCTTTCCGGGACGTATGCCGGGGACATAACCGCCGTACTTCTTCATATTGTCCGCCACATCCACCGGATTGAACGTAACCGCCGTGTAGAAGTAGCAAAAGAAGACGATGAAGGCCACATAAAGAAGCTCGTAGGCGAAGTTGCCGGGAACGAGGGCGCCGGCGACCGACTTCATCCAGGGGTGAGGAATGAAATTCGCGATCGTCGCCGGAAACATGATGATGGAGGAAGCGAAAATCGGCGGGATGACGCCGGCGGTATTCACCTTCAAGGGCAGGTGGGTGGACTGTCCGCCGTAAACCTTCCGGCCTACGACCCGTTTCGCGTACTGTACGGGTATCCGGCGCTGGGCGCTTTCCACGAAAACGATCGTTCCCACCACCGCCACCATCATAAGGATGAGGATGATGATGAAGAAGATCCCCATCTCGCCCGCCGACAGCAGTTGAAAGGTACTGATGATCGCCTCGGGGGCCCGACAGACGATGCCGGCGAAGATGATGAGGGAAATGCCGTTGCCGATGCCCTTCTCCGTTATCTGCTCCCCCAGCCACATAATGAAGGCCGTCCCGGCCGTCAGGGTGATCATGGTCATCAGCCGGAAACCCCATCCCGTTTCCAGGACGATGGACGCCCCCGTGGGGCCGGCCATATTCTCCAGGCCGATGGCGATGCCGAATCCCTGGATGATGCTCAGGATCACCGTCCCGTAGCGGGTATACTGGGTGATTTTCCTCCTCCCCGCCTCTCCCTCCTTGGAAAGTTTCTCCAGGTGGGGTATGGCGATGGTCAGTAACTGCAGGATGATCGACGCGCTGATGTAGGGCATGATGCCCAGAGCAAAAACGGAAAGATTGCTCAGGGCGCCCCCGGCAAACATGTCAAAGAGCCCCAGCAGCGATCCCTTGGCCTGCTCGAAGTAGGCCGCCAGGGCCGCGGCATCGATGCCCGGCGTCGGTACATGGGCGCCGATGCGGTATACAATCAACAACAAAAAGGTGAAAAGAATCCTCTTTTGAAGTTCTGGTATTTTGGATATATTGCCGAATCCGCCGATCAATTCAGGAAACCTCTACAATGGATCCGCCCGCCGCTTCAATCTTGGCCTTCGCCCCCTTGCTCAGGGCGTCCAGCTTCACGGAAAGGGCATGCAAGATTTCCCCCTTTCCCAAAAGCTTGATCCCGTCTCCCCGTTTCTTGACGAGACCTCTGGCCATCAGGGCCTCCGCATCGACCACGCTGTGTTCGGGAAACACGTTGAGTTGCTCCAGATTGATGGTGATTATTTCTCTCCGGAAGGGATTGCGGAATCCCCGCTTGGGAAGACGGCGCGCCATGGGCATCTGTCCGCCTTCGAAACCCGGACGGGTACCGCCGCCGGACCGGGCGTTCTGTCCCTTGGCGCCCTTACAGGCCGTTCCTCCGTGAGCACCGCCCCGTCCCACGCGTTTGCGTTTCTTTCTCGCCCCGGCAGGCGCCTTCAGTGTTCTCAAATCCATATATGACTAAGCCTCCACTTCTTCCATGGACACCAGATGACATACCTTGTTGACCATGCCGCGGATCTCGGGGGTATCGGCGAGGATGACCGTTTTGTTCATCTTCATGAGCCCCATGCCGCGCAGGATCTCACGATGTTTTTCGGGCCTGCCGATATAACTTCTGATCAACGTGATTTTCAATTTGCGTCCCACGAAACCGTACCTCTCCGAATATTTATTGATTGGCTAAGGGTGCCTGTCCGCGGAGCCGGGCGATCTGCGCCGGTTCCTTCAGGCGGCAGAGGCCCTCAATCGTCGCCTTGACCAGATTATGGGGGTTGTGCGAACCTAAGCATTTGGTCAGGACGTTGTGCACCCCGGCGGCTTCCAGGACCGCCCGGACCGCCCCGCCGGCGATAAGACCCGTGCCTTCCGAGGCCGGCTTCAAAAGTACGCGGCCCGCCCCGTAACTACCGATAACCTCATAGGGAATCGTCCGATTGGTGATGGCGACCTTCTTCATGTTCTTCTTCGCCTGTTCCATCCCCTTCCGAATCGCCTCGGGTACCTCATGGGCCTTGCCGAGGCCGGCGCCCACCGATCCCCGACCGTCCCCAACCACCACAATGGCGCTGAAACGGAATCTCCGGCCGCCCTTCACCACCTTGGCGGTACGGTTGATCGTTATGACCCTGTCTATCAGTTCGAGCTCTTCCATCATAATCCTATCCAATCGTCCCTTTTCTTGTTGTTCCTCAGAACTTCAGCCCGCCTTCCCGGGCCGCATCGGCGAGGGCCTTCACCCGGCCGTGATAGAGAAAGCGACCCCGATCGAAAACCGCCTCTTCAATACCTACGGCAATCAGGCGCCGGGCAACCAGTTTCCCCACTTCCCGGGCGGCATCCGATTTCTTCTTGCCCCCAAGGCCATCCCGCAGCTCGGGACTGAGCGTCGAGGCTTCGACCAGCGTCCGCCCCACGTCGTCGGCTATGGCCTGTACGTAGATATGCTTTGCGCTTCTAAACACCGCTAGGCGGGGCCGGCTCGTGGTGCCGGAGATCTTTCCCCGTACCCGGGCTTTTCTCTTTTCTCTGACCTTCTCAATCTTAGTTGCCAATTCGCCAACCTCTTCCCATAAAATGTCGGACTGTTCTGTCCTTATTTCGTACCGACGGATTTGCCGACTTTTCGCCGCACCTGCTCCCCGACGTATTTGATGCCTTTCCCCTTGTAGGGTTCCGGTTTCCGCAAATCCCGGATTTCCGAAGCCACCTTACCCACCAGATACTTGTCGATGCCGGAAACCAGGACGTTGACCTGCTTGTCGATTTTGATGGACACGCCCTTAGGCACCACGTATTCCCGGGGGGTGGAAAAGCCGACGACGAGTTTGAGCACATCGTTGTTCAGCTCGGCGCGATAACCGACACCGGAAATTTCCAGCCCTTTTTCGAATCCCTTGCTGACGCCGACCACCATATTGTTGACCATCGTTCGCGCCAAACCGTGCGCCGATCTCCCCAGGCGGTCATCGCTGTTCCGGGTGACGAATACGGTATTGTTCTCCTGCGACAAATCCACCCCCACCGGCAAAACCGCCGAAAGTTCCCCTTTGGGACCGGAGACCTTTACCAGCCTGTCCTCTCTGGTTATCTTGACACCGGCGGGAAGCTCCACGCCCTTTTTCCCGATTCTCGACATAATCTCTAACTCCCGACCTTGTTCATGAAGACCCTGGGACGCTTACCATACCTGACAGATGATTTCCCCGCCCACGTTCAAATCCCGGGCCTCCTGGTCCGTCATCACCCCTTTCGAAGTGGACATGATGGCGATACCGTAACCGTTGAGCACCTTGGGGATGTCCTCGCTGTGGACATAGACCCGCCGGCCGGGTTTGCTGACCCGCTGAATGTCCGTCAGGACATAATTTCTGGAATCGGGATAAACCAGCTCGATCCGCAGGACCTCCCGTTTATCTTTCTCTTTCTTCAGTTCGTAGCCGGCGATGTAGCCGGCCTTTTTCAGGACCTCGGCGATATTCCTGTTCATCCGGGAGACGAGAACATCCACCGTCTTGAAATGCATGCGGTTGGCGTTCCGGATGCGAGTCAACATATCTGCAATTGGATCGGTCATTCCCATGAATGAAACTCCTTATACTGATCTACCAGCTGGCTTTAATCACCCCGGGGATTTCCCCCTTGGCAGCAAGGTTCCTCAGACATATTCTGCACATATCGAATTTTCGATAATACGCCCGCGGCCTTCCGCATAACGGGCAGCGGTTGTACTGCCGGACCGAAAACTTCATTTTCCTCTTTGCCTTCGCGATCAGGGATTTCTTTGCCACTTATATCTTCCTCCCGCCGTTGTTTGCTCCTAATTACGGAAAGGCATGCCCATGAGCCTCAGCAACTCTCTTGCCTCTTCGTCCGTTTTGGCCGTAGTGACGATAACCACGTTCATCCCCCGAATCTTGTCGATCTTGTCGTAATCGATCTCGGGAAATATTATCTGTTCCTTCAAACCCAGGGCAAAGTTGCCCCGCCCGTCAAACGATTTGGAAGGAATTCCGCGGAAATCCCTCACCCGGGGCAGATTGATGTTCACCAGACGATCCAGGAATTCATACATCCGCTCCCGCCGCAGGGTCACCCGGCAACCGATGGACATCCCCTGCCGCAGTTTGAAGGTGGCGATGGATTTCCTCGCCTTGGTGATCACCGGCTTCTGCCCGGTGATCGCCGCCAGCTCCGCCGCGGCGGCATCCAGGATCTTGGCGTTCTGGATGGCTTCGCCCAGACCCATATTGATCACAATCTTTTCCAGCTTCGGCACTTCCATACGATTCCTGTAGCCGAATTTACCGGTCAATGCGGGAACCACTTCTTTGAGGTAATATTCTTTGAGTCTTGCCATGTCGATCGCCCTATGCGTCTATTATCTCCTGACATTTCTTACAGATACGGACCTTCTTACCCTCTTCCAGGATCTTGTGGCCCAGCCGGACGCCCTTTTCACATTTATTGCAGTAATAGGAAACGTTCGTAATATTGATGGGTCCTTCCTTCTCGACGATGCCGCCCTTGCCCTTGGCATCGGGACGTTGATGGCGCTTGACAAAGTTGAGCTTTTCCACAATCACCCGGTCTTTGTCCCGCATAATCCTGATGATCTTGCCGGTTTTGCCTTTTTCCCTGCCGGCCGTAACTTGCACCGTATCTCCCTTTTTCAAGTTCTTTCCTTGCATTTTGCCGATCCTTACCGCTATTCCCCGCCGCCGGTTACAGAACCTCCGGTGCCAGAGAAATGATTTTCATAAACTGTTTCGCCCGGAGTTCTCTTGCCACGGGGCCAAAGATACGCGTCCCGATGGGCTCCATCTGGTTGCTGATCAGGACGGCAGAATTATCGTCGAACTTGAGATAGGAGCCGTCCTGCCGGCGCACTTCCTTGACCGTGCGGACAATGACGGCCTTCATGACATCCCCCTTTTTCACCTTGGAGTTGGGGATGGCTTCCTTCACGGATACGACGATGACGTCGCCGATGCTGGCATAACGCCGTTTCGACCCCCCCAGCACTTTGATGCAGGCAACTTTTTTGGCGCCCGAGTTGTCCGCAACGTTCAATATGGTCTGCATCTGAATCATTTTACCGCACCGCCTTCACTAAAGTCCCGACCCTACTTGGCCCGTTCCAGGATGGACCGCATCCGCCAGCGTTTTTCCTTGCTCAGGGGACGGGATTCCACGATGACAACCTTGTCCCCCACCCGGCACTCATTAGCCTCATCATGGGCCTTGTATTTTACGAATTGCCTAATATACTTGTGAAATACCGGATGCTTGACCAAGCGTTCCACCCTGACCACGATGGTCTTGTCCATCTTGTCACTGATCACGACACCGCTGATCGTCCTCCGGTTTCCGCGGGATTCCATTCCTACCGACCCTCCTTCTGCTTCAAGACCGTCTTGATACGGGCAATGTCTTTCCTGGTTTTTCCCAAGGCGGCGGTGGAGTCCAACTGACCGGAAGAATGGCGTAACTTCAACCGGAACAGCTCCTCGGCCAGTTGTTCTTCCTTCTGCTTCAGTTCCACGCTGCTCAGATCCTGCAACTCCTTAACCTTCATCGACTGCCTCCCTGGACAAGAATTTGACGCCGACGGGCAGCTTGTGGGCCGCCAGACGGAAGGCTTCCTTAGCGATGTCATGGGAGACGCCGCGCATCTCATACAAAACCATCCCCGGCTTGACCACGGCGACCCATTCCTCCGGTGCCCCCTTGCCCTTTCCCATGCGGGTTTCCGCCGGTTTCTTCGTTATCGATTTATGGGGGAACACCCGTATCCAGATCTTGCCGCCCCTCTTCACGTGTCTGGTCATCGCCACGCGGGCGGACTCGATCTGCCGGGCCGTAACCCAGCCGCACTCCGTAGCCTGCAAGCCGAACTCTCCAAAGGCGATGGCGTTGCCCCGCATGGCCTGGCCGGTCATGCGGCCCCGCTGTGGTTTTCTGTATTTAACTCTCTTCGGCATCAACATGGTTCAAAAACCCCTTAACATCCTCTCGCGCAACGCTGGTTATCTTTGTTCCCGCTCTTTTTTAGGCCCCAGGATCTCCCCCAGGAAGATCAGCACCTTCACCCCGATCTTCCCGTATGCGGTCCGCGCCTCGGCAAAACCCCAGTCGATATCCGCCCGCAGGGTATGGAGGGGAACCCGTCCTTCGCGATACCACTCGGCCCGGGCCATTTCGGCGCCGCCAAGTCTGCCCGAACAGTTGATGCGGATTCCCTTGGCGCCGAATTTGATGGAAGACGTGACACCCTTCCTCATGGCCCGGCGGAAGGCGATGCGTCTCTCCAACTGCATGGCCACATTTTCGGCGACGAGCTGGGCGTCTATTTCCGGTTTCCGGACCTCCAGAATATTGATGATTATTTCACTGCTGCTGACCTTCTCCAGGTCCTTTTTCAGTTTTTCGATCTCCGATCCCTTCTTGCCGATGATGATTCCCGGACGGGCGGCATAGATGTTCACCTTGGCCTTGTTGGCAGCCCTTTCGATCTCGATCCTCGAGATGCCGGCATGATAGAGTTTCTGTTTGAGATACCGGCGGATGCGGAGATCCTCGTGGAGCAGCTCGCTGTAGTTCTTCTCAGAAAACCACATCGATTTCCAAGTCTTTACACCGCCAAGTCTCAAACCTATGGGATTAACCTTCTGCCCCAAACCTACACCTCCTCGCGATATCGCTATGCCTCGTCCAAAACGACGGTAATATGGCTCATCCGCTTCTTGATCGCCGCCGCCCTTCCCTGGGCCCGGGCCCGCCAGCGTTTCAGCGACGGTCCCTGATCGACGTAAACACTCTTCACAAACAGGATGTTTTCATCTATGTTCGGATTCTGCCTGGCATTCGCCAAGGCGGAACGTAAAACCTTCCCCACGAGAAAGGCGCCGTACTTCCTGGTGTAGGCGAGGATCTTTTCCGCCTCATCCACCTTTTTCCCCCGGATGAGATCCACCACGAGACGCACCTTCTGCGGCGAGATCCTAATGTATTTGGCAACAGCCCTTGCTTCCATAAATTTACCCCATAACTGCCGCGGCAAATCCGGCCGGCGTTATTTTCTCACTTTCGATTTCCTGTCCCCGGCATGGCTGAAGAAGGTCCTGGTGGGGGCGAATTCGCCGAGTTTATGTCCCACCATGTTTTCCGTGACAAAGACGGGGATGAACTTCTTGCCGTTATGCACGGCAAAGGTATGACCGATGAGATCCGGGGTTATCGTCGACCGCCGTGACCATGTTTTGATGACCGCCTTGCTCCCTGCCGCCTCTGCCTTCCTGACCTTTTCCAGCAGTTTGGCCTCGATGAACGGACCTTTGCTAACCGACCTTGCCACCTTCTAACCCCTTCTCTTTACTATATATTTATCCGTATTCTTGTTTGTCCGCGTCTTGTGCCCCTTGGTCGGGATCCCCCAGGGGGTGCAGGGATGTCTACCGCCCGACGACTTCCCCTCGCCGCCGCCCATGGGATGGTCGATGGGGTTCATGGCCACCCCTCTCACCTTGGGACGCTTCCCCAGCCAGCGGGTCCTTCCCGCCTTGCCGATGCTGATGTTTTCGTGTTCGATATTGCCGATCTGGCCGATGGTGGCCCGGCAGTCCAGAAATATCTTCCTTACCTCCCCGGAAGGAAGGCGCACCTGGGCATAACCACCCTCTTTGGCCATGAGCTGGCCATAGGCACCGGCACTGCGGATGATCTGTCCGCCCCGGCCCACCTTCAGCTCCACGTTATGGATCAGGGTGCCCAGGGGGATGTTCCGCAGGGGGATCGCGTTCCCCGGTTTGATGTCCGCCCGCTCGCCGCTGATGACCACATCACCCACGGCGATTTTATCCGGGGCCAGGATATACCTTTTCTCGCCGTCCACATAATTCAGGAGGGCAATCCGCGCCGAACGGTTGGGATCGTATTCGATGGTCGCCACACGGGCGGGAATTTCGAGCTTGTCCCGCCGGAAATCGATAAGACGATAACGCCGCTTATGGCCCCCCCCGATATGCCGGCTGGTCATCCGTCCGTTGGCGTTTCTCCCGCCGGTTTTCCTAAGCGGCCTAAGCAGGCTCTTTTCCGGCGTGGAGGAGGTTATCTCCTCAAAATCCGAGCAGGTCTGGAATCTCCTCCCCGGCGAAGTCGGTTTGTATGTTTTGATTGCCATAATTCGTGTCCTTGAACCTTATTACACACCCTCGAATATCTCGATGCGGTTCCCCGGCGCCAGGGTCACCACCGCCTTCTTCCACGCCGGTTTCTCTCCGACGATCCGCCCGATTCTCTTCTTTTTTCCCGGAACATTCATCACGGCCACATCGATGACCTTCACCTTGAACAGCTTTTCCACGGCAACGCCGATTTCGATCTTGTTCGCCCGACGGTCAACGGCAAAACAGTACTTGTTGGCCTCATCCCTGGCGATGGTGGTTTTCTCGGTAATAAGGGCCTTTTTGATAATTCTGTACAATTCCATTATGCCCCCAGTGCCCCCTCGATATTTTTCACGGCCGGCGCCAGCAGGACCAGATGCTCGTGATTCAGGAGGTCGTAAACGTTGATGCCTTCCGAACGGATCATTTTGATGTCTTTGATGTTTCGTGAGGATTTTTCCAGTACGGGATCGGATTTATCGATGACGACCAGGGCCTTCTTCCAACCGAAGCGATCGACAACTTCCTGGAAGCGCTTGGTTTTGATCTCCTCCAGGGGGAATTCGTTCAGGATAACCATCCGCTCTTCCCGGTACTTCTGGCTCAAGGCAGAAATCAGGGCCAGCCGGCGCACCTTTTTGGGCACCTTGTAACCGTAGTTCCGCGGCTGTGGTCCGAAAACCGTTCCGCCTCCCCGCCACAGGGGAGACCTGGTCGTTCCCGCCCGGGCCCGGCCCGTTCCCTTCTGGCGCCACGGTTTTTTTCCGCCGCCGCTGATGTCCCGCCGCGTCTTCGTCGCCGCCGTGCCGAGCCGTCGGGAAATCGTCTGCATCTTCACGACCTCGTAAATAGCCGCCTCGTTCACGCTGGCGCCGAACACCCGATCGCTCAATTCGATTTCCGCAACCCTGTTGTTCTGTATGTCATACACAACCGCTACTGGCATCTTGTCCACCCTGTATCGCTATTTCACAACTGTTGCTTTCTTTATGGCCTGGCTCACCAGGACGATCCCCTGCCGGGCGCCGGGAACGGATCCTTTTACCAGGATGGCGTTATCCTCGGGTCTCACCAGCAGGACCTTTATGTTCTGGACGGTATTCCGCGCGCATCCCATGTGGCCGGGAAGCCTTTTCCCCTTGAAGACCCGGGAGGGCTCGGCGCTTGCCCCGATGGAACCGGGGGCCCGGTGAAACATGGAACCGTGGGTGGCCCGGCCGCCGCCGAAGCCGTGTCTTTTCACCCCGCCGGCGAAACCCTTTCCCTTGGAGGTACCGGTGATATCGACATAATCGCCGGCTTTGAAGAGGTCGGCGCGCACCTCCTGACCCACCTCATAGCCGCTGGTGTCCGTACGGAACTCCCGGAGGACGCGGAAAAACCCCTTGTCCGCTTTCCGGAAATGACCCTGGAGAGGTTTTGTCACGTGTTTCTGCTTCACCCGGCCGTAACCCAGCTGCACGGCCTCGTAGTCGTCCTTTTCCCGGGTCTTTTTCTGGATGACCACCGACGGCTCCACGGCGATGACCGTCGCCGGCACCGCACTGCCATCTTCGGTGAACACCTGGGTCATGCCCAGTTTTCTGCCAATCAGTCCCTTTGTCATGTCGCTTCTCTAATCGTCAAAAAATCAGGAGATGGATGCACTACCCGTTCCATCTCCTGGCTTATGAAACCTATAACTTGATCTCCACATCCACGCCGGCCGAAAGGTCGAGCTTCATCAGGGCGTCGACCGTGGACTGCGTGGGCTCAATGATGTCGATGAGGCGTTTGTGGGTACGGATTTCAAGCTGTTCGCGGGATTTTTTGTCCACATGGGGCGACCTGTTGACGCAAAACCGGTTGATCTCCGTGGGCAGAGGGATAGGCCCGGCAACGCGGGCGCCTGTACGCTTCGCCGTCTCGACGATGTCCTCCACCGATCTGTCCAGCAGCTTGTAATCGTAGGCTTTGAGACGAATTCTTATTCTCTGGTCTTTCATGGTCGCGCCGGCTTCCTCACTGTTATTCGATTACCTTGCTGACGACGCCAGCTCCGACCGTCCGGCCGCCTTCCCGGATAGCGAAGCGCAGCTGTTCCTCCATGGCGATGGGGGTGATCAACTGGATTTCCAGCTCCACATTGTCCCCCGGCATGACCATCTCCACACCCTCCGGCAGCAGAGCCACCCCAGTCACATCCGTGGTGCGGAAATAGAACTGGGGACGATAGCCGGTGAAGAACGGGGTATGGCGTCCCCCTTCCTCTTTGGTAAGGACGTAAACCTGAGCCTTGAACTTGGTATGGGGGGTGATGGAACCGGGCTTGGCCACCACCTGGCCCCGCTCCACCTCTTCCCGCTTGGTGCCCCGAAGGAGAACGCCGATGTCGTCGCCGGCCCGACCTTCGTCCAAGGTCTTACGGAACATTTCCACACCGGTGCAGACGGTTTTGAAGGTGGGACGGATCCCGACGATCTCCACTTCCTCGCCGGTCTTGATGATGCCCCGGTCTACGCGGCCGGTGACCACGGTACCACGACCGGAGATACTGAACACGTCGCCGATGGGCATGAGGAAGGGTTTGTCCAAAACACGTTCCGGCTCCGGAATGTAATTGTCCACCGCCTCCATGAGTTCCCAGATGGATTTGGCGTCCTCGGAATCGGGATCGTCCGCTTCCAGGGCCTTCAGGGCCGAGCCGCGGATGATGGGAATTTCGTCGCCGGGGAACTGGTATTCCTTGAGGAGTTCCCGGAGCTCCAGCTCGACCAGGTCGAGAAGTTCCGGATCGTCGACGAGGTCCACCTTGTTCATATATACGATCACATAAGGAACCTGGACCTGGCGGGCCAGGAGGATGTGCTCGCGGGTCTGGGGCATGGGACCGTCGGAGGCGGCCACCACGAGGATCATTCCGTCCATGTGGGCGGCGCCGGAGATCATGTTCTTGATATAGTCGGCGTGGCCGGGACAGTCGACATGGGCGTAGTGCCGCTTGGCCGTCTCGTATTCCACGTGGCAGATATTGATCGTCACACCTCGCTCCTTTTCCTCCGGGGCGTTGTCGATGGAGTCAAAGGGCCTGAACTCGGCGAAACCTTTCTTGGACAAGTGCTTGGTAATCGCTGCCGTCAGGGTCGTCTTCCCGTGATCAACGTGACCAATGGTGCCGATGTTCAGATGCGGCTTTGTCCTTTCAAATTTTTTCTTAGCCATCTCTACTTACCTCCTTTGTCTGTTGAAAAATCGCTTATATGTTTTTGACCCTTTGCTCCTGCAATGACCTGTCTTGATTGCCTGTTAGAACCGGTAGTGGGCAAAGGCCTTGTTGGCCTCCGCCATCTTGTGTACGGCCTCCCGCTTCTTGATCGCCGCACCTCTATTGTTGGCCGCGTCGATGAGCTCCGCCGCCAGTTTTTCCTTCATGGTCTTTTCCGCCCGTTCCTTGGCATGGGTTATCAACCAGCGGATGGCCAAGGCCATCCGTCGCGACGGCTGGACCTCCGTTGGCACCTGGTAAGTGGAGCCGCCCACCCTTCTCGATTTGACCTCGATTATGGGCTTTACGTTGCTCAAGGCCTTCTCGAAGATTTCCACCGGCGGTTCCTTTATCCTTTTCTCGATGATATCGAAGGCGCCGTAGAGAATGGATTCCGCCGTGCTTTTCTTCCCCTGTTTCAAGAGATTGTTGACGAACTGAGCCACCATTTTATTGTTGTACTTGGGATCAGGTACGATCTCTCTTTTTGTTACCTCTCGTCTTCTCGGCATAATGATCTATCCCCGTTTAGCTCGGTTTCTTGGCCCCGTACTTGGAACGGCCCTGCTTTCTGCCCTGCACACCCACGGCATCGAGGGTTCCCCGGACGATGTGATACCGCACCCCCGGTAGGTCCTTGACCCGGCCTCCCCGAACAAGCACCACGGAGTGCTCCTGAAGGTTGTGTCCCACACCGGGGATGTAGGAGGTCACCTCGTATCCGCTCGTCAGGCGCACCCGGGCCACCTTGCGCAGCGCCGAATTGGGCTTTTTGGGGGTGGATGTATAGACCCGCACACATACCCCGCGCCGCTGGGGTGAGCTGGCCAGGGCCGGCGCTTTTGTTTTTCCTTCTATTTTGGCCCTTCCCTTGCGGACCAATTGGTTTATTGTCGGCATGTCTCCTCCCGAAACGTCCCCCTGTCCGAAAGGACAGGTACGGCAAAGTTTGGCTTACTACCAATAATGAGATTACATGTCAAGCATTTTCTCATCGGGAATTCCTTCCAGCTCCCGTGTTTCCTGCGCTTCCGCATCGTCGGCCAGGGTCTTGATGCCCAGTTTCCGATACATGGGTAAGCCGGTTCCGGCAGGGATCAGGCGCCCCATGATGACGTTTTCCTTAAGACCTCGGAGATAATCGGTTTTTCCCGCCAGACTCGCCTCCGTGAGCACCCGGGTGGTCTCCTGGAAAGAGGCGGCGGAAATGAAGCTCTGGGTGGACAGGGACGCCTTGGTGATGCCCAGGAGGATGGGCTTCCCGATAGCCGGTCTGCCGCCTTCCGCGGCCACCCGCTCGTTTTCCTCCTGGAACCGGTGGCGTTCCACCTGCTCGTCGGCGATGAAGACCGTATCTCCGGGATCGACGATCTTGACCCGCCGGAGCATCTGCCGGACGATCACCTCCATATGTTTGTCGTTGATCTTGACGCCCTGGAGTCGGTACACCTCCTGGACCTCATCCACCAGAT